>Ga0315545_1001004_pt1 | contig 28852 bp, 19 predicted proteins | sample SalMarSW160210MG_FD_203096 | JGI IMG/M metagenome (GOLD analysis project Ga0315545, IMG submission 203096) | Salt marsh sediment microbial communities from the Plum Island Ecosystem LTER, Massachusetts, United States - Salt Marsh Sediment SW1602-10 ...
ATCGTCACGAAATTTAATTTTAAGTCCAGCATTTAGGTACGCAAGTTCACGAATTCGTTTTAGCAGTGTGTCATAGTCAAACTCAGTGTCGCCAAATATTTCTTCATCCGGCATGAAAGATATCTTCGCGCCTCGCTTTGTAGTTTGCCCAATCATCTTAACGCCACCCTTGACAGCTTTGCCCCGTTCACAATCCAGATGATAGTGCTTGCCGTCGCGATAGACATCTGCTTCCAGCCATTCACTTAAAGCGTTCACAACACTCACACCAACACCATGCAGGCCCCCGGCAACCTTGTAGCTGTCAGAATCGAACTTGCCACCCGAATGCAAGGTGGTAAGCACCACCTGCAAGGCGCTTACCTTGGCCTCTTTGTGAATTTCAACGGGTATGCCCCTGCCGTTATCCTCCACCGTACAACTTCCATCGGCATGGATGCTAACGCTTATATTATCACAGAAACCGGCCATTGCCTCATCGATGGAGTTATCCAAGACTTCATATGCCAAATGGTGCAAGCCGCCAACTCCACGATCACCTATGTACATATCCGGCCGCTTGCGAACAGCGTCTATGCCGCCAAGTATCTTAATTTTGCTTGCGTCGTATTTGTGGGTTTTCATAGGGTTTTACTATTTATCGTCTCCGTAAATGTCTTTGTTTTTTCTGTTGGTTTATATCTTCGGAAACTATCCACTGTCCGCTGTAAAATTTCTGTCGAGGCAGTGAATGGTGAGCCTAATCTCTGTTAGCTTTGCGTTTGGACAAAGCCTTTGTAATTGCTCCAGAATCTCAGCGCAGCGCAGCTGTAACTCGTACTTATAAGGAGCGGAGTCGACGACTACAGTTAATCGACCGCGATAGATATCAGCAATCCTTGAATGATCTCGGAGATACGCTGGCAAAATACTGGTCCATACGCACTTAATAGCCTCAAAAACTTTCTGCCTCGGCAAGATATACTTCTCTACATACCCCTTTACATTATCGCTTAATCTTACTGAAGGCTCAGTTCGACAATTTTTATTGGAAAACATCTGTAAAACCAATCTATTATTATAATGACTATAGACTTGAACTTTTATTGTCCTGCCGCTCAACCAAGATTGATTGGCATTAAAACATATATAAAATCTGAACCGCTTTTTAATAATCCTGGTCTATCTGAAGAACCCAATTCCATCTCAAACTGTGGGGTCCTGATAACCTTCAAAGCATCAATTAAAAACTGTGGGTTAAACCCTATTTCAACGGGTTCACCTTTATAATCGATACTCATATTTATAAAAGCATCTCCTGTCTCAGGAGCCCTGCCTGAAAAAATAAGACTGTCTTTGTTGATTGCTAACTTTATGCCGCGGGACTCTTCGCTAGTCAACAAAGCTGCTCTGCGAACCGCGCTTAGAACGGCTTCAGTCGAAAGAATCAGCTTCTTATCATAATCACTCGGAATGATGTCATCATATTTAGGAAAATGACCCTCTGCAAGGTTTGAACTTATGACTACGTTATCAGCCCGTAGTAAAATCTGTCTATCAAGAAGCTTGACCGCAACCGTATCTTTCTTCTTGTTATCGGTGCCAAGTTTTTCAATCAAGGCCATTGTTTTAGCTGGCACTATTACTTTATTTTCAGTACCACTTTTATTGGGCGCCGAAGTAAGATTAATCCTACACTTTGCAAGCCGACGACCATCTGTAGCAACCAATATCGCTTTTTTGCCTTTAATTTCCCAAAGCACACCGTTTATAGCATACCTGCTACTTTCCTTTGCTGTCGCAAATAGACTTTGTCCAATGCCGGATTGTAGCTCTGATAAATTAATTTCCAAATCTGGCTTTTCTTCAAAACCGGGAACCGTTGGGTATTGTTTAACATCCAGAGCATATATTGTAAACTTGCTGTCGGATCCTTTTATTTCACACAAAGTTTCTTTAGCCTCGAAGGCCAATACATCATCCTTGCTTTCGCGAACTATAGCAGCTAAACGATCCGCTTGTATAAGCACTTCTCCAGGCTTATGCACTTGAATCTCAGACAGGACGTAGTTAATTCCTACCTCCAAGTCCGTAGCGCAGATACGAAGATGGTTTTCTGCTGCGCTTAGCTGAACACAACGTAATATTGGTTTGGGAGTTCGACTTGGGACGACTGAAGTCAACAATCCCAGAGCCTCCGCAAGGGCCGTTCTATTAATTTCTATTTTCATAGTAACCCTTTACTTGAAAAAGATTAAAATAAATACTTATAGTGCCCAAGAAAAATGCGCCCGTAGTCTACACCAAGAAAAGAATATACTCAATTTTTTTCCTTAAAAAGCACAGGGGAATTTCAGTATATCTTTGCTTGGGGAAGGTTGGGTAAGAGCATTTCCCACCATAATCAGAAGGTTTGTTATTATATTACTAATAAGAGGTATCTTAGTATTATATATCATATAACTTGTGATATTGTGGTATTAAATCAGCGAGCATCTACTAAGATACTGATACTAAAAAGGTTATGTTCGTATATATACCTGATTCCGCTGTTGAAAAGATGTTTTATTAAATGATAGTTTAAGGAATACAACTAACAACCAGGATTAAACCGTGCTAATATAAGAGGTCTATGTGTTTAATTGTATTGCTTTTTTAACAGCTTTCTTAAATTTTACTTTTGAGTTTAAGTTGTCTTCATGTCCAACACAAGGCCGGCATAACTAAACTCCTTTTGCAAAGGAGACAAAGCGCTTGAAGAATCATCTTGATACGAGATAATGTTGAACGAATATGGGAACGTCGGCAACTATAGCAAACAATAAAGACCTCTTTGTCGGTCTTGATATAGGCAGCAGTTTCGTTCACTGCGCAGTGCTCAGCCGAGCACGGTCGATAGAGTACTCACCTAAACCACTAATGCATTTTGCCAACCCAATCGGAGTTATCCGCGAGGTTTGGCGTAACATAACAGACAAGTTCAACAACAGGAATATAAGAGGTGTGGTATTCACGGGCGGCAGCGCAGAAGTCTTCAAGCGAGCACTACCTGGGGCAGTTTACATCTATGACAGCGTTGCTATTCCACAAGGGGCAGAGATCATATTGCCGAATGCTCAATACATTTTCCATATAGGAGCAAAGGATTCGCATTTCTTTAATCTGCGCATAGTGAAGGGCAAAACCATTATTCAAGACTGGCGAACTGGTACGAAATGTGGCGGCGGCTCCGGTACATTGCTCGAGAAACAGAGCAGGCGTCTCTTTCAAGGCGAAGTTCCAAATGAAAGACTTGAAAATACTGTCTCAGCCCCAAATGCCATGGAGAAAGAGCGCATGGTTGCATGGAATAGGCAGAAACTTCAAAAAAGGCTCGAAGAGATGTTTCACAGAGCTAATGTGCAATCTAAAAAATCTGTGGAGGCTAGCGAATTTTTAGCAAGATGCGGCGTTGTTATTCAATCGGACCTTATCCATAAGCAAAACGAAGGAGCGACAAGGCAAGATAATTTGGCGGGTCTATTTAGGACAGTTGCAAGAAACTATAAGATAGACGTGCTTGGGGACCGACAGTTTATTACATCAGAAAATCCGCTCCAAGCGATAGCAACAGGCGGTGTTTTTACAAATGATCTTATAAAGGATAATCTGTCACAACTTCTCGGGATTCACATCGAAAGACCCAAGCATTATTTCAACATCGCAGCGATAGGTGCCGCGGCGAAAGCCATAGAGCAAGAGGGTAATTTTATTTTGGACCTTTCCAAACTTGATAAGGTTACAGAGTATAGTCAGGAGAAAAGAAAATATACCCCCCCTCTTTCTGCGTCCCTAATGAACGTTAACGACAAAAGCGAACAACTTCAAGAAAACATACCACCCCAAACAGAGGTTGTAATTGGAATTGATGGAGGGAGCACTACAACCAAAGGAGCATTAGTTGAACTGGAAACAGGAAAGCTTTTAGATAAGCTCTACATCAAAACACACGGCAACCCTGAGCAGTCGCTGAAGCGTGTCTTGGAATATCTTTTCAGGCACAAGGATACGGTCATTGTCAGGGGAGTCGGAGCCACCGGTTCTGCAAGGAAGCTATACGAAAAGCTACTGGTTAGTAAGAAAAAAATAGAGCAATTAAAGGAACGAGGGATAGAGGTCGCCGACCGTATCACCGATGAGATAACTTGTCATGCTCTCGGCGTTAAATTCTACAATTCCCAGATAGATACGATTTTTGAAATCGGCGGCCAAGACATGAAGTTTACAAGCTTTGCGAAAGACGGAACGGTCAAGCAAGCGAAGATGAACTATAGCTGTCAGGCAGGTTCTGGTCAGACTCTTGAGAATATGGCTGATGTCATAAATCTCAATGTAGAGGATTCTCTGCAGGAAGCAGCGCTCGCAGCTAAAAGGGTTCCTATTATTGACTCAACGTGCGGCGTTTTCATGGAGATGGATGAGAACAGGCTCGTCGCAGAGGGTTTTAGCAGAGAAGAGATTGCTGCTGCAATAGTGAGAGGAACTGCTGCCAGCTATTACTATAAATTTGTCGGCGGATCTCAATACGTCGGCCAGAAATGTTCTGCGCAGGGAGGACCGCCATTGGGAAAAGCTTTTTTAGCTGCTTTGGCGCAGGTCACCGGCAAGCAGATTGAAGCTTACCCCCATAGAGAAATGTTCGGCGCATGGGGCCAGGCCCTGGACATCATCGAGAATATCAAGCGGGCTAAGCAGCAGGGCAAAAAATACGGGTCAGCCTTTAGAGGCTGGGGCTTGATCGATATGCCTTTTGTGAAGAAAAAGGTTTTATGCCGAGAATTGTTCGGGTCCGAATCATGTGGCGTCAGGGACTGCGAGCTTGAGGTTTTTCAGATTGAGGATGACCAGATAATCACAGGCGGCTTCTGTCCAAGAGGAAACTCAGAGGTTGCGAAAAAGGCAAAAATTAATTATGTCGAAAAGTACCATAAAATATATGAAAAACATTTTAAAAGGCAGGGATGTCTGCTTCATGAAGTTGGCTCAGCGAACATAGATGGTCCCACGATTGGAATAAAGAGAAGCACTGCTACGCTGGGCGAAAAAGGGATATGGAGTGCTGCTATGTTTAGGACACTCGGCTTTTATCCTGTTGTCTCGCCGAGGAGCAACAAGGATATAGCGAAAATCGGGGTGGACAAATCGCGGACAGAGTTTTGCATTGCAAGGAAATTAGCAACAGGACACGCATCAGTATTAAATGAAAATCCATATATTGAATACTTGTTTAATCCAAGTTTTATCGAGCAACGAAAGAACTCGCCGCCGGACTTAAAATACTGCATATACACTGAGTCAGAAGGTTATATTCTTAATGACGTTCTTTCTCTCGACAAGCGCAGTCAGATAAATCCCGCTTTACATTTTGGCGACAAGCCGCTTATTGTCCGGGCGCTGAGGCAGGAATTTGAGAGGATAGGTTTCAGGTTCACAGATAAAAAGTTAAAAGCCGCCATCAAATACGCTGAGCAAGCTGAAAGCAACTTTACAGGCGAACTGTATAAAGAAGGGGATAGATTCTTGTCGCAAGTTGAAAAAGAAGGCAAAAGAGCCTATGTCGGCATTGGAAGAGATTATGTTTTACTTGACCCGGAAGCCAGCTCGAATTCCGGCGCAATGTTTTCTCAGACAAGAGGACTGGATTACATACCGCAGGTTTTTTTAGAGCACAAATTTAAGGATATTTGCCTTGATGGTATTGTCGAGAACGAATTCTGGGTTCAGAGCGTAAAGATTCTCAAGGCCAATCTGTTTGTAGCTGACCACCCGAATCTTTTTGCGATACGAATGATGAATTTTGCCTGCGGTCCGGACAGCCTGAAAATCTATCAGGAGGAGAATATACAGCAGGCGGCTCATAAACCGACACTTGTTCTTCTTACCGATGCGCAAACGAACAACGCGCCATTTGTCACCCGAACAGAAGCTCACGAAAGAGTAGTCAACCAGAGCAAGCCCATTAGGCTACAGAGAAACAAACTCAGAGTGTGTTGCCCTGACAGCTTTGATAGTAGGACTTGGCTGATTCCATATATGGGCAATGCCAGTTATGTTGGCGCCGCAGGCCTTAGGCATCTTGGAATAGACAGTATGGTGCTGCCCACTAACACACAGGTTGGTTATGAAATAGCACGTAAGTACATCTACACGGAGGTCTGCCAACCGCTAAAGGGCGTAGTCGGCGATGCGCTTGGTTTTCTCCAGGAGCAGATAAAAAGCCATAGCAAAGGGTATGTTGAAGACAGATATCTCGTAATGTTGCCTACAACCAGTGGTCCATGTCGGTTCGGCAAATATACAGAGTTAGTCAGACACTTTATGGATCAGGAAGGGCTGGAGAGGGTCCCTGTTATGGGGCCATCGGCTGAGTCTGATTATCTGGATATACCATTTCCGAACAGCCATGGTCTTTCAGACAAAATACGTTTGCAAAAAGTCTTATTCAAAGGAATCAAAGCAGCAGATATGCTGGAGGATGCTTTCCTGCGATTTCGTCCGTATGCCGAGGATAAGAACAAGATTGATCGATTGAAAAGCCAAAGGCTTGAAGAATTAACAAGCATTATTGAACAAGGTGCAAAGATTAGCGCATTGGTCAAATGGGGCAAAGAAACAGTTTCTCTGTTCAAAGCCTGTGCCGTGCAAAATATTCAAAGATTCCCTCTCGTACTTTATATAGGCGAGATATATATGAGGCAGCATGATCCGTATACTAATTACGTTATAAGACAGTTGGAAGAAACTGGCTTAGAAATAATCAGGGATCCTATAACTGATTGGCTGGATTATGTAAACAAGGTCAATCAGCGCAATTCCAAGAGGGATATATGGTTGGGAATGAGCGATCTCAACCTTGGCCGGACACTGAGGCAGGTAAGCAAATACGGCAAGTCTCTTATCAAGGGAAGGTACATGTCTTATGTGGAAGAAAAAATTGCTGATCCATTCCACAAGGTGCTTGCCGGCAGACATGTGCTGCCCAAGCCAATGGAAATGATACAAACTTTGGAAGCAGAGCATGAATATCACGGCAGCATTGAGGGAGAGTCGCCATTGAGCACCGGTATCGCATATTACTTTATGAACGAGTTGATGCAACCCAAGGCTGATGCTTATATTTCGGGAATTTTCCATGTAGGACCGTTTACGTGCATGCAGGAAGGTGTTGCGACGGCGAAGATAGAGGCAATGGCAAGCGAGTTGAGGAAAAGAAAACCGGACCTCGTTTTTCCGATCATTCATGCGTTTTTTGGCGATTCGCCTAGCGCAAACCTTGATTCTGAGATCGCTGTCTTCCGTGAGCAGTGCTATCAAAAAAGAGATATGCTGATGCTGGCCCCTGCGTCTCCCGACGCAAGTCGGGGCAGCGGGCAGAAATATGGGCACCGAAATTCGGATAAAAATCAATGGCTAAGCCATCATATAACAAAAGCTAAAATACAAGAATACGAAGCAAAACCCAAAAGCAGATACACAGCACAGATTAGATCAACTGACTCTGAATGATCAATGGCCTAAGCTATTAAATTTAGAATTCCACCTTCGGTACCTCTGTCTTTGCCTGCTCGGTAGCCTCAAAGTATTCGACCGGCTTGACTTTCGCTCGCCTGCAGAAGAACGAGCCGAAGAATTCTCTGGCGTATGAATTTAGTAGCTTTGCTGCCTCGTTGTACCTTGTGCGGCCAACAGCGATACGATTCTCCGTGCCTTCGAGCTGGTCCTGAAGTGCCAGGAAGTTCTGATTAGCTTTTAGGTCAGGATACGCCTCCTGCAACATCAAAAGCCGCGACAGAAAACCGCCAAGCTCATTAGAGGCCTCAATCTGACCTGCTCTACTGTCGGCTTGGAAGTATTTCACCCTTGATTTTGTGATATTCTCGAAAAGTTCCTTTTCGTGCTCGGCATAGCCTTTTACTGTCTCGACGAGGTTTGGCACCAAGTCGAGCCTGCGTTGCAGTTGCGCATCAACATTGGCCCATGCGTCATTTACTGCCTCGTCAAGGCGGATGGCTTTGTTATAGCCGTTGATATACCAGCCAAATATCGCCAGCCCGAGCAGTAAGATAACCGCCAGCACGACGATAAAGATCACAGCTATTGTGGCCGATGCTCTTCCGTAATTTCGCATGTTGCTATCCTTAAATTTAGTTCCCTTTGAACTCCTTGATAAAATCTTCCGCCTGCTACGGAAACCCCCAAATAAATTTGGGGGCTAAATAAATTTTTATGTTGTTTTTACCAGCTTCCGCTGGCGCCTCCGCCACCGAAGCCACCGCCCATTCCTCCGCCAAATCCGCCGAAGCTGCCGCCGAAGCTTCCACCGCCGTAGGAGCCGCTTCGTCCGTAACCGCCGTAACCACCGAAGCCATCAAGCATGAACGGCAGAAAGAACCACCATCCGAGACCTCGTCCCAGTCCGCCAAATAGCAGAAACATAAATAATAGAAGCGGCAGAAAACTGCAGCAGGGTAGACCTCGTCGATTGAACGGTCGGCTACTGCGTTCAATGGGCGGTGCGATTCGCGGTGATGCGCTCAAAGCGACTCCACTTTCTGCTGCAATCTTCTGGATGATTTGCAGATTGGCTTGATAGATGCCCTGGCTGTAGTCGCCTTTTTTCAAATACGGCACAAGAACATCTCTTCCGATTCTGCCGCAGTAGTTGTCCGTGACGAAGCCCTCAAGTCCATAACCGACTTCGAAGCGATACTTTCTGTCTTGGGCCGACAATACGGAGAGAAAACCATTATCTTTATCCTTTTGGCCAAGCTTCCATTTCTCAGCCAGAGCCATTGAGAATTGTTCGATTGGCACGCCGCCAGTCGTCTGGATCGTTAGAATGATATATTGGGCACCAGTTTTCTGCTCCAGTTCCTTTAGAATTGCATTGAGTGACTGCTCGTGGGAACTATCTATCACATTGGCGTAGTCTTCGACGTAATGGCGTGGCATTGGCAAGCCTGTCCCGAGCGTAGTCGAGGGATCAGCCTGGCTATAGCCAACAGTCGTTATGGCCAATATGCTTAAAAGCGCTACTGGAAGGGGACTAAGAATCTGTCGCATTGTCAAACCTCAAGTTTGTCAACGGTATCGGCCAATTGTTCAATCATCATGTAAAGTGCTTCGAAGATATTTTGTATTTCAGTTTGGCTGACGCGAGCTCTTTTATATCGCCATTCGTCAATTCTCATCACAGTGGCCAAATTGGCCGAGAACTCTGCAGCGGCCCTGGCAAAGGTTGATGCTGAGGTATTTGGTCGGTCAACGTTTTTTAGCCACAGCATCGCACGCAAAAGCGGCGCCATAGTCTTGGCTGTTGAGATCAGGATGTCCCGGACGAGCTTTCTGTTTGCCGCTGCTGCGATATAGCCTTGCCTTAGCCTGATAAGTGTCGCCTTTAGCTCCCGTTCGCATTGAAGCCTGACGTCTTTCTTATCAAAGCTCAGTGAGAAGAAGGGATCGTTGCCTAAAATTGTCTTATGTGTAAGTTGAAAGTCGAGAAATTCTATGCCGAAAACATCCAGCGACCTCTCGATATAGGACTCCGTCATAAGAAGGGGAGGCGAGATTTTCTTTTTGCTCATAGGCTTGGCCAGGGAAGCGATAGCGTTCAGCGCGGCTGAAGTTCGTTTACCCAGTACAAGGACGGTATTGATGTCACTTCGGCCGGATTTGAAATCCTTGGTCAAGCTGCTACCTACCACGGTCAGACTCATTAAGTTGTCCGCCAAAGGGCCTGCGAGTTTCTCGGTGAAAAGTCTTAATGGTTCGCGAATTTCCGCCGGTACGAGATTCAATTGCAGTGAGTTTTTATTTTCAGACATAGCGATTCACCTTTTCACTTTTTTAGACTGGTCTGGAAATTTATGGTAGTCTACAGCATTTATCTGACCCATACAACCGTCATATCAATTCGCCAGCTCAAGTCCAAATTGACAGTCATGTACCACCGCCTAAACGGACTAGAGAGCCGGTCTTTGGTCTATTATCAGGCTAAAAAAGGGGCTTTTTGAGCCTTGGCACGCAATCGATGTTGCCGACAAAGACGACGCCATCGTAGTACGGGCTGAAGTTACCGGCTGTAAGGCCGAAGACATCGACATTTCCGTTTATAGCAATACACTGACCATCAGCGGCGAAAAGAAAGAGTCCAAGGAAGAAAAAGACAAAGGCTATTACCATATTGAAAGCACTTATAAAGCTACGGCTTCGGCCTTCGCAGAGACGAGTGGAAGCTTCCGCCGTGGACGAGGATAAAATCGACGCCGTGTGTAAGGATGGTGTGTTGTCGATAACGCTGCCAAAAGCCGAGAAAACAAAGGCCGTTAAGGTCAAGGTAAAAGGATAAGGATCCATTGCTGCCAGGATGCATAACTTGTGCCACCCGGCGGTTATCAGCTAACTGGGTGGCACGTTGTTTTTATGGGTAGCTAAGCAAATTTGGGGGATTTGAACCTGCGAAAAACTCTAACCTGTGGGTGTACCCTCAAACCCTTGAGTTTGTATACCATAATAAGCAACGAATCTTTTTATCGGCTCGTCCTATAAAAAGATAAAGTTTCTCGGACATCTTTGCCGAAAAGTAATAAGTAAGGTTTTGTAGCATATTAATATTGAAAATGCGATTTTTTGCATTTTCTTGCGGACATATTCCGCTTGGAATTCGTCGTAAAATGGGGATTCGTAGCTGGAGAATAACAATGAGAATGATTGCTATCGTCAATCAAAAAGGAGGTTGTGGTAAGACTACTGTATCGATAAACCTGGCAAGTGCATTAGCTGGAGAAGGCAAGAGGGTCTTGCTGGTTGATATGGATCCGCAGTCGCATTGCGCCGTCGGACTCGCTGTACCGGAGGAGCAGATTGAACAGAGTATCTATGATGTTCTGATAAGCAAGAGCAGAAACGAGCCAATAAGACTTACAGAGATACTTTGGCAGATAAGTGATAAGTTGGAGCTGGCTCCAGCTAGTATAGACCTGTCCGCCTTCGAGCAGCAAATGACAGGCATTGCTGATCGCGAGTGCTGTCTGAAGAATGTGCTGGACGAAGTGAAAGACGAGTATGACTACGCGGTGATAGATTGTCCACCGGCGGTAGGTTTGTTGACCTTCAATGCATTAAGGGCGGCTACCGATGTGATTGTACCTGTGGAGACAGGCTATTTTGCCCTGCACGGGCTTAGCAAACAGCTCGAGACGCTCAGTATTCTCTGCAAACGGTGCAAGCAGCAGGTGGACGTCAGAGTCCTGGCCAGCATGTATGATATAAGGACAAAGATGGCCAGAGAAATCCTGGCGGAATTGCGGAACCACTTTGCGGACAGGATGTTCGATACGATCGTGAATTTCAATACTAAAATAAAGGAGGCGGCAAGTTTTGGTCAGCCCATCAATGAATACGATTCTGCCAGCAAAGGGAATAAGGATTTCAACGCTTTGGCTATGGAGGTTGTTGGAGCTGAAGCTACTCAGCAGAGCCGACAGATAGTTAACTCTTTGGCTGATCAAATCGAGACTATTGGCTCCACGGCCAACGAGCTACTGCAAGCAGCAAAACCTCAAGTCAGGGCTCCAAAGCCTGCGAAAACAGAGATACGAACCACCGAAAGACCAAAGCTGTTTGATACCAATGCTAGGCTTTCTGACTACTACGGTGCCAGCCAGATGGACGATGCGATCGTGTTCGTCACACTCTACCCACGTGCTAAGAGTGTGCAGATCGCCGGCGACTTCAACAATTGGCAATCAGTGAAGAACCCTATGGAGAAAGTCGGTGACAGTGGTGTCTGGCAAACGGAAATGAGGCTACCTGAGGGCCGATACCGCTACCGATTAGTTGTTGACGGCCAGTGGCAGCAGGATCCATACAACGAACATACAGAAGTAAATCAGTTTGGTGAATTCAACTCTGTAGTTGATGTGAAATAACGATTCTCTCACCAGCGATAGTCTTTTTCACATGCAGGTTGTACGCCTTGTATGGTCTGCGAGCATCTGCGGCATTCGTGAAGAAGCAGGCAAACCGTTAGACTTTTTCCCACTACATGTCTGTTTGTGCGGGCAAGTTTAATCCATGAAATTTTACGAACCTAAATGCCGGCATGGACTGTACCTTCTATAAAGATTGCTGCAAATAAGCGTTTATTTTCCCCATTTGCTTCCCTAATTCTGACAATCATACCCAGGGTGATAAATAACCAAACCTTCCGGTATTACCTGAGCTGAAAGTCAGAGCAGAAAAGTAAAGAGCTCTGTTAAATGAGGAGTTCAGTAGAATTAAGGGATTGAAAGAGAGGTGGATAATGAGAAGCTGCGCGGTGTGGGGAGTAAAAAGAGTGATTAAAGGAAAGCACAATGGTAATTTTGGCAAAAATTTCTTGGGTTTATCATGCTTTTGTAATAACCTTAGTATATTGAACTTATGCGTTTGTTAGCAAAATGTGCCCAAAGAAATTGAAAAGTCCTATAAGATTTTGCTTGACGAGAGCAAGAGACACTGTTGAAATAGCAGAAAATGTCCAGCTTGGTAATGCCAAGTGGACCGGAAGGAGCGATAACAATCGGCAAGGAGGTAATGAATGGGGTAGAGTGAGGAGGGAAAACCTTTCCATGATAATCATGATATTATTGTATTAAGAACTGACCCGGAAGGAGGGTTCGCAAGGATGTATACCAATACAAGGACGGCAAGTGCCTGTGAAAAAGGAATTTTAGCTGATCAAGACAAGACAAGCAGGATTCTGGAAAAACTTAGACGCCGGGCTGAACAAATCGGTTACGGCTGTGTGATTTGTGAGATACAAGTGCATGATGGTCAAATAAGACAGGTTGATGTAACTACAGTTAAGGAGAGAATGCGAGGCGATTAAAAGCAATAATCTGAAGCAGTGAGGTGATATCCTCACCGTCGTAAGATAAACGTGCGACGGACTCTACTTTACGAAAAGCGAGCCCGACAGAATGTTTCGAAAATTTCTGCCGGGCTTTTTCTTTTTGCTGCGTTTATGGCGAATTGGAAGAAGGATTTCATTTGTGACATGAGTATTGAACATGTTGTTTCAACTTGGCGCAGGGCTTTTGAGGAAAGGAGGATGTGTATGAAAATAGGAGTTTGGGGGCCTGATTTATACTAAGGATGTTTGGGTGATTTGAAAAGTGTTGTGAAAAATGTGTTACGGAGGACGAATATGAAAAGGTTTATCGGGATATTGATTCCTGTGTTGCTTATCGTTGTTTTGGAGAGTAGTGCATACGCAGACGATGGGACAAGCGTGGATTCTACTAATACACTTCTGGCTAACCAAGTCCAGCAAGGTCAGGGTTATGCTACTGCCGGGGGTGGCGATGCAAGTTCAATTGCTCTTGGTGGTGACTCAAGTTCAGATGCCAGTTCAATCGCACTAAGTGGCGGTTCGAACTCCGGCGCTTCTGCTAATATTATTACGAGTTCAACTTCAAACTACGAAAGCCGGACACCACCGGTTTCTACATACCCTCCCTACCTACCCTACTGGAATCATGGAGGATGGGGGACATTGAAGGCATATTTTCCTAATGGGCCAACCGCCGACGAGAAGGTGTATGAACGGGTCTTTGACCCGGACAATCCTGATGATATGAGGGAACTTCGGGGCGTTCTTGAATCACTGCCTTACGGCGGGCCGCTTAGCGTACTGGGGGGTATTTTCAATGGCGTGCGGGCAGTTTTTGGAGGGCCTGATAACTTTCACCGCGGCAGAGGATTCGAGATAGCCAATTCTCTTATTCGTTCCGCCAGGCCGGAAGAAAAGCCACTCTTAGTCTTTATTGATTCTAATGTGGATAGAGATCTTCTTAGGCAAGCGGGTTACGCTTATGTCGGGAAAATAAGTATGGAGGGTAATGCGAGTCGCAACTGGGACCATGTATATGATGCTGCGGTTGCGGAAGCTCTGCCTTGGGATGTTGATGTTCTGCTCGTCTCTGGTGGCATGAAAGGTGTTACGGTTGGCAAGAATACTACCTTTCCTCTGGCTGGCGGAGCGTACACGCAGCTTGACTTCTCCCTTTCTTTGTTCGGGGGCTCGGCAGGCGGGATCACAGAGGGCAAAGGAAAGGCTATGGTGAGCGCCGAAGGTTATAGATATTGGCCGGAGGCTGCTGGTAGGAGAAGAATTCCCACTTCTTTCTATGATAAAATCCGCGCCAAGGCCGGGCAAAACCACAAACAGGTACCCCAAGGCGAACGAACTATAGGAGAAGCGGTGAAAGAAATCCCTGCTTCAGATACAGATACAGAGGTGCCGCCGCCTTCCACGACAAGGCAGGGGCAGGAAACATTCAGGGGTATAAGCGTAAGCCAAGAGCTTCTTGAACTGTCGGGTTTCAGAGAAGGACAGGTGCAGTACATGACAGTAAGGTAAATTTCGGGACGATTAAGTCCCAGGAGACAGATAACAATAATGTATAAGGCCCTTTTTACAGAGGGGGAGAAAGGAGGATGACGGGAAGAAGATATTTTTTCTTAGTGGGATTGCTAATGCGTGATTAGCAATCTGAGTGGAACTTGGAAACTGTAACAAAGAAAAGGAGTTCTAAGTATGTTTAAGGCAACTTTATTTGGTTTGGCGCTGGTAGCGATGTTGTCAAGCGTTGCGGTCGGGCAAATTGTAATATCTACGACGACTCCTCCGGAATGCCCTGTTGGCTTCAAGCTCCAGCACCAGAGTTTTGCTATTGGTGGCATTAATTTAGTTGGTCTCGTCGGTGCAGGTGGCTCGGCTCAGAACAATAATGTCGCCACGATCTACCAGAATCAAAATGATCAGAAAATTTGTAGTGAGGGCTGCGAGCAACAGGTCGTTACGTTCGTTCAGGACGGCGGTATCTGTGCAACATGCGGCGGCGCTTGGAATATCCTGCAAACGGCCATAGTCGGAGGCAGTCAATTGCAGCTTATTGGCGATGGCTGTGGCTCTAAGATGGAAAGTCAAAACCTTACAGTCGGCTTAGATAATCTGCTTACGAAAGTTGACGGCACAGGCGCCGCTACGGCGATAAATAGCCTGGGCTCTGTCCAACAGCAATCAGCAGCGAATAGTGCCGGCACAATGAGCCAGACTAACGGAGTGGCTGCTGGTCAGTATTCAGTTGTCGCTGGCGGCCCCTCTACGAGCGCGCAGGTTAACAGCAGCCTGCTTGTTGGAACAACTCAGACAAATTTGGATATGTAGTAGCGACCGGGGCGCTCGCTTAAGGTAACCAGGAGCTTTGCTCGGAGTCGTTAGTAACGAGGGAGCCCTGAAGTAATACCACCTTTAGGGCTCCCTATTACCTGACGAGTGTTTCGTTGGCTTGATTCGCGCAGTTGGTTCCAGCAGCTTGTTCATTGATAATTTGCAAAGGCTGTTTCTTGGGATTGTGTGAATCAGAGCAGATGTAATAGTCGCTAAGAAAGGGGTTAAGAATATGCATAGAAAGTTTGTTTTATATCTTGTGTTGTTTTTTCTGCCGGCCTCTACTTGCTTTGCACAGTTAATTCAGTCTCAGGGTTATGGAATTGGTGGAGATAATGGTGTCGTGCTTGCGGGAGGCTCTGGTGCGGCCCAAAATACAAATGTGGCCGTAGTCGGCCAGAACCAGCAATCCAACAATCCGTACAGCCCTGTGAAGTTGATGCAGACCGAAAACGCTATGCTGGTCCAGAGCGCAAACGCAGTAGGTTTGGATGGTGCCTTTGGCGTTGGTCAGGTTGCGAATGTGCTTGGTGGGCAATTACAGGCTGCTAGTGGTGGCCAGACCATGCAGGATCAGTTTCTCAACGGCAACTTTGATCAGGCTGTGGCCGGTAATGGCGGAATCGGTGCTGCCGTAGGTATCCAGAGCTTCGTAGGCCTAGACGCTCAGCTCATAGTTTCTCTCTATGGAGCTAGTGCCAATGTCAATTGTCTTGGCCTGAGCCAGGTTGATACTGTTGGTGGAGGACCCGGGTGATCACAATAGTCACTGGAGCGGTCGATATTAGTGAGTTCAAAAAGAAGGATAGCTGTTTGATCAATGGCTTTCTCAAGAACTTAGAAGCCCCGGTGCGACCTTTCTCATGGTCAAAAACCCAGAGGGAGCCTTAAGGCGAACCTCCTGCCTGAAAGAGTTGATAACCTTAAGGCTCCTTTTTAGTGTAACTTGCAATTATATTATTAAGAGGAGGTAATTATGAATACGGACAGGCAAACTACATGGAGGTTCATCGTCCTGTCGACGGCCTTGCTATGGTCAGCCATGGTTGCTGGTCATACCGCAGTTGCTCAAGACTTTGCAGATACTGTAAGTCTTCGGTTGGAGCAAGAACAGTTTAATGACGGCACCAAATTCTGGCTCATCGGCTCAGTCGAACCATTCAATGCAGGATCAATGGACCAGATGGTTGTCCTAACCATTGTCGGGCCTGATGGAGAAATCGTTTTTGATGGAAGCGTCCCCTTGGACTTGGAAGGATCGTACCGCTATGAGTTTCATCATCAGCAGAGCTTGGCGGATTGTCCGTTTGATTTACGGGGCTCTCCATCCGTTGCCGGACTTTACGAGGTTTGTGTGAGTTACGGTACCGCGAACTGCCATGCATTAGTTCCGGTTCTTCCACCGATCGGTTCTGCCATAATTGTTGCTGGTTACGGTGAACAAATCTTGAACGATTTGAACGGACAGTACGAAGATTTGCAAAAAAGCATCAATAGTTTAGCGGAATATGCTTACGAGGTGCTTAGGCAGTCGCGGTCATTGCCAAGCGATAGAATCTGTCTTTTGCATCCGGATCTGACTTTAGATTGCGACCTCGATGGACAGCCTGATGTGGATGGTTTACCTACCATCGAGAATCTCAGAGTTGCAATCGAAAATTGGGCTCATGAGAAATCATGTACCGAGCAGCAAGACCTGTGGCCAAGCCCGGTTACTATTTATATAGTGTCGGGGTGCGCAGATTCAGAGCTGTTCTACATCAACCAAAATGAGCTGATTTGGGCGGACGAGCTTGCATGTTGGTTAAGCACGCTTAAAGACACTGTTGACCGGTGCCAGATGCAGGCAGGCTTTGTCGTATGTCCGTTGCGGGCAAACATTATTCTTGAGTTTCAAACCTCCGGCAGCTTTATCCGTGATTTAGCTATGCAGAATCCCGACCTTACCATTTTGACTTCATCGGCAGAGAGTGTATTGCAATGCTGTCGGTCTCATATAGCTGAAGCCGGCGGTATGATGTCCTTCGGCCACCAATTCTGGAACCGTATTATGCTCGGTGACTCAGTTGGCTGTGCATGGTCTGCGGCCAGACAGTTTATCTGGGGACAATATGATGATCAAAGCCCACAGATTTGTGCCGACAGCAACGACATCCCGAACGAATCAACAGATGAGTTAATTGTATCAGAACAATGTTTGGAATCTGACGAGATTGGTGGTTTCTCTGTGTGCGGCGACGTTGGTTCTATTGGTTGTGATGGCACTTTTAGGCTGGTAAGTTCGTGTGCTGTTGGCGAATCCGTGAGTTTGAGAGTTCAACTGAGCCATCCAGCTTTCGCGCAAGATTGCCAGGTCAACGTTGTTGCTTTTCCACCGTCAGGTTTTGTAAGGCCTAACATAATTCTGGAGCTGGAGTACTCGGATCAGTTGCAGGCGTATGTGGGGACTTGTCACGATGGCTTCACGGCACCGGGACAGTGGGAGCTGCTTTACGTTGCGGTGGATCCTGATGGGCATATTGCGATAACATCTCACAAGGTATATGCCACACAGATTTGTATTGATGTAGATCCGCCGGCAGTCTCTGAGGATTGCGCCAGCAACTATCTTGATCTCTTGGCTTTAATTGATTCAAGACGTCTTGATCTTCAGAACACCATTGATAATCTTACCAGTAGATTTGTCGCCGAACAGCAACTTGCAGTGTCACAACTTAATAATGCCATAGAAAGTAATATTAGCTGTGCCGATGCAAAGGTGCAGGAGCTTAATGCTAAGTGTGATGAAAAACTTGAGAGTATTTGCAGCATTCCTATAACCACTATTCAGACGGATAGTATGGGTCGTGTTGTTATTAGCAGTCCGAGCAAGTAAAAATTTTCTTGGGCAGTAAATCGGGGGAGATAACAGTGGTTCGTTGCGCCGCAGGTGGGTTCTGCGATGCGCAACAATGGCCTCAACATGCCACCGAGCAGTTGTAAGACAGCAATCGGGCAATATGGATTCAGCCTAATGTTTTCCTAACCGGGGCAGATTTTTCTTGATACTTATGAAGTCTCATCCGTTTTAGGTTTGTAGGGAGTTGGTGGAAAAACTATAATTATGTTGTCAACACAGATCAACAGCCGCACATGGTTGTTTGTGTATAAGGCACGCTTCTCTGGGGCAAAGGATGGGCGCTCGTAAGGTGCAGCAACGGATTGTTGCGATCCTGGGGGTCCTGCTGATTTTCTGTCTAAGTGTTTCTGCGGATTCAGTGCATACCTATGGCCGCAGCTTCCATTTGCGAATTCCCGCCGAGCCGCTAAATCCGGAGGATCCAAACAGCAGAGGCTGGATGACCGATGCAGTTATAGATGTCCCTGATCACCTTACGGTCCTTGATGTTGACGTTGGCATCAATGTGACGCACACCAATGTATTTGACTTGCAAGTCTTTCTGAAGAGCCCTGCAGGGACAAGAATACTTCTGAACATGTATGATTGGGAAAAGGATTTTGCAGAACATCCGAATTACACAGACACCGTATTTGATGATGAAGCAGCACTTTCGATTAAACAGGGCGAACCTCCTTTTACCGGCCGATTCAAGCCTCGTTCCCCATCACAGCTGTCGTGTTTCGATGGTCAGGGTGCCTACGGCCAATGGCGCCTGCAGATTTACGATGCGTGGTGGGCTGATACCGGCTACTTGAATGAATTTGAGCTTGTTATTACAGCCCTCGATCCAGCGAGCTTATCTGTGTTGAATCCGAATGGCGGAGAGGTTCTTGTTGCAGGTGGAACCTGTGCGATTCAGTGGTCAAGTATAGGCTCCATAAGCGATGTTTTTATCGAGTATTCTGCCGATAGCGGCTCGAGCTGGGTGCCGGTTAATCCGCCCAATGCAGGCAATACAGGGTCGTACAATTGGCAGGTACCCGCGGTTGATTCAAGTCAGTGTCTCATACGTGTCAGCGATGCTTCCAATCCGAGCATCACAGATACGAGCAATGCACTATTTACGATTGAATATAACGCGGTGACAAAGCCAACGGTAACGACTCAATCTGCTGTTGATATTTCTACTACCGCGGCTACTCTGCGGGGATCGATTGCCGACGATGGCGGGGAGGACTGTCAGTATAGGTTCCGATATAAGCTGTCCGGCGGCTCCTATACTTATACATCTTGGATCGGCTCGAAAACGACAGGCCAGCCGTTCAGTTCCACAATTTCTGGTTTAAGCCCTGCTTCTCTGTATTATTTTAGCGCTCAGGCACGAAATTCCGCTGGCGAGAGCTACTGGGGCGATCAAGAAAGCTTTACAACGAATAGTCTGCCCCCAACCGTTCAGACCTGGTCGGCTGGTAATGTCGGCAAAACCAATGCGACGCTTATGGGGACTATTGTCAATGACGGCGGCGATGCGTGTCAATGTAGGTTTAGGTATAGGAAATCTGGTAGCTCGTATTTTTACACTTCATGGACAGGCTCGATAACTGTCGGGCAGGCATTCAGCCAGAAAGTTACTGGCCTGAATCCTGATACTACCTACTATTTTTACGCTCAGGCCAAGAATTTCGCAGGCGAAAGCAACTGGGGCGGCGAGAAATACTTCGTTACACAAAAGACATTTGGAGGCAGAGGTTCTGGAAATGAACGTGACCCTTACATGATTAGCGATGTCTATGAGCTTCAACAAATCAATAATGAGCTGGATGCCTGGTATGAACTGGCAGATGATGTTAATGCTTACGATACCTGCCAATGGAACAACGGAGCAGGTTTTATTCCTATAGGTAATAGCTCTGAGAAATTTTCAGGTCATTTTGATGGCCAAGGGCACAAGATATTTGGCTTGTATATCGACAGACCCTACGATGCGTACGTGGGGCTATTTGGCAATGCCGATGCAATTGCTCAAGTAGAAAACGTCGGCGTAGTAGAAGTCAACATAACTGGAAAATTTTATGTTGGCGCATTAGCTGGCACCAACAAAGGAACCGTGCGCAGTTGCTACTCTACAGGAGAAGTGACAGGCATCAGTAAGATCGGAGGACTGGTCGGTCGCAATTACCTTGGAAGCGCAGAAATAATCGATTCTTACTCGACCGTTAATGTAGTTGGCGGTGATGACGTCGGGGGATTAGTGGGGCAAAATTGGCAAGGCACAATAAGTCATTGCTACTCGATTGGGCTGGTAACCGGCAACGGTGGAAATGTCGGCGGTTTGGTCGGCAGTAATAACGGGATTTGCACAGATTGCTTCTGGGACATTGAAAATTCGGGACAGGCTACAAGTGCATGCGGCGAGGGAAAAACAACAGCTCAGATGCAAATGCTGATAACCTTCAACGATGCCGGCTGGGATTTTACCGATACCTGGGCAATCTGTGAGTACGATAATTACCCGAAGCTCATTTGGCAGTTGTCCCAGGCAGATTTCCTATGCCCCGATGGTGTTGACATGGTTGACCTTGCATTTTTGACCGCGAATTGGCTGCACAATAACTGCAGTGAATTGAACGATTATTGTGATGGTGCGGACCTCAACTGGTCAATTACGGTTGATACGGGTGACCTTGAAATATTTTGTCGTTGCTGGTTGGTAGATAGCCCGTAGACTTGCATTCTCGTCCTGGCGAAGCATCGCCGAGCGGTTAAGTTAACCCTCTGCAATGCAGAGGGCTAAAAGTTTAATCTTTGTGTCGTTGGACATATTTGATTTTCTTTTCTAATTCCTGTTCACTATAACAATATCTTTTATCAAATCCTTTTGTCCACGCCTTGTCATTACAGCCGTATTTTCTAAGTGCTTTTGTCGCTGCTTTTTTGAATCGGCCGATCGAATAGCCGCATCTTTTACCGATACTTTCAACAACTATATGCACATGATTACTGCATACTGCTATCGCATAAACTTTTTGGCTGATTTCTTCAGCTTCTTTGAGAATTGCGTTTTTGACTATTATGCGAAGACTTTTAGGGATCTTTATTTCGTCGTGCTTCAGTAATGCTTTGTTGGATTTTTCTAATTCAGCGTTTGCCGGCAGGATGGTTCCGTTTTTAACATAACCTTTTTTATTGCCTTGCAGCCATGACCCGTATGTGGTCCACGTCGCCATAAATCCAATCATTCTCGCCATATCAATTAATTTACCTGTTAGCCCCTTGCATTGCAAGGGGTTTATGATGTTATGCATCGCAAGGGGTTCTTGATGCCACATGCCGACGTGGTAATCTCAAAAATATTTAATTTGTTTAGGGTGTCGATTAGCCGTCACACCCGTGGTGACGGGTTCTTTTACCCTGCTGGTCATTTGCCTCAATTTATTAAGGTGATTATTCAACCATTTAACCAACCAAAAAGCTTACACCTTGCTCTTTAATACACATCAGTTATAATACTAATTCAACTTGTCGGGATTATTTTAATAATTAAAGACCAGTATTTAACTGGACGTGTGAAAGCCTTTTATAGTTAAGCGCATTCCTCTAGTGCTGAACTGGTAATGTTTATACAGTAAAATCTTATTGTGTTTGGTATTTATACAGAACCATATAATATGATTTTTGATTTCAAATACGATGTATTCCTGAACCATAGTTCCAGGGAGAAAAATGGTGGCGGCTATGGCACGTGATGAGGCTTATCGAAAAGCAGAGCAAAAGATTGAGGAAGCACTGCGATCGGGGGCAAAGGAACTTAATCTCAGAGGGATAGACCTCACCGAGCTGCCGGAGTCGCTGGGACAACTCACGCAGTTGCAGTCGCTGGATCTCTCCAACAACCAACTGACGGAACTGCCAGAGTGGCTGGGACAGCTCACGCAGTTGCGTATCCTTTACTTCAGGGACAACAGGCTTACTGCGCTACCCCAATGGTTCGGAGAACTCACACGATTGGAGGATGTCCAGTTTGAGGCGAATGCGATCACCTCCTTACCCCCCACCCTACGCCGATTGAAGAATCTGCGGCATCTACGAATTGGCAACTTCGATCACACTGGGAATCCGATAACTGAAATTCCAAGTTGGATAGCTGAAATGGTAGGGCTGAAGTCAATAGATGCGCGTTATTGCCAATTGACGGACCTTCCACCCGAGCTATGCGACATCCCGAAGCTTGCGGGTGTGGGCCTCAAAGGCAATCCCCTCAACCCCGAACTTGCAGCTGCCTATGAACAAGGCCTCGATGCTGTCAAATCCTACCTACGCGCCAAAGCCGCCGCGCAGATCACTCTCAACGAAGCTAAACTTATCCTCGTTGGTGAGGGCGAAGTCGGCAAGACCTGTTTAATGGATGCACTATTAGGTAATCCATGGCAGGAACATGACACAACACATGGCATTGAAATTAAGCAAATCAAGGTCACCGACCCTGATACCAATAAAGAAATCACTCTGAACAGTTGGGATTTCGGCGGCCAGCGCGTCTATCGCCCCACGCACCAGTTATTCTTCAGTGCGCCCGCCGTTTATCTCGTGGTCTGGAAGCCGCGCGAAGGCTCGCAAGCCGGGCAAGTCAAGGAGTGGATCAAGCTGGTCAAGCACCGCGAGCCAGACGCAAAAATCCTGGTGGTCGCCACTCATGGCGGCCCCCAACAGCGCCAGCCCGATATTGACCGTCAGGGAATCTGGGATCTCTTTGGTAAGGACACGGTGATTGATTTCTTCCACATCGAGAGTAAACCCGATGAAAAGGGGAATCGGCGCGGCATCGAGGAATTGAAGAACGCTATCGCACGCGTTGCTGCTCATTTACCTGAGATAGGACGCTCAGTACCCAAACGCTGGCAAGAAGCCCGCGAAGACATTCAGCAAACCGGAGTGGCCTACCTGCCGCTCAATCGCGTCCTTGGACTCTGTCGCGAACGCAAAATGGATGACGACGAGGCGCGCCTGTTCGTGACCATTTCGCACCGCCTTGGGCATCTCATCCACTACGAGCATGACCCGGCCCTGCGCGACATCGTTGTGCTCAAACCCGATTGGCTGGCCACCGCCATCAGCTTCGTGCTCGATGATAAAAAGACCCGTGATGGACATGGATTGGTGAGCTTTGATCGTTTGAGTTTGCTTTGGCACGATCCCGCGAAAGAAAAAGAATTTCGTTATCCCCAAGAGCTTCATACGGTGTTCTTGCGTTTGATGGAACGGTTCGACCTTTCATACCGAGTTGCCGGATTGCGTGACGAAGGCAAAACGGATGGAACAAGCTTGATTGCCCAGCTCGTCCCCGACACCCGCCCCGAAAAAGATCTAAAAAGAGAATGGCCGCCTGCTGTGGCCGAAGGTGACATCCAGCAGGTGCAAATCTGCCGCATCGTGGATGAAAAAGGTCAATCAGCTACCGCCGAGGGCCTGTTCTACCAGTTGATCGTACGCCTGCACAAATACTCGCTCGGCCGCATGAACTACAACGAAAGCGTCCATTGGCAGCGAGGTCTCGTTCTGGATGATGATTATAACGGTCGTGCCTTGGTGGAGCACATCGGCAACGATGTGAAAATTACCGTCCGCGCTCCCTACCCCGAACGCTTCCTGGCTATGCTAACAGAGGAAATCAAATATCTCGTGGAAAGTTTTTGGGAGGGTCTGCGTTGTGATGTGATGGTCCCGTGCATCGAGCCATGCGGAAAGGGCTTGCCCGGAACGGGATTATTCGAGGTGCAGAAGCTGATCGAAAGCAAGAAGCGTAGTCGGCCGGAGTATCCGTGCCCTGTCTGTAACGAGTGGCAGAATATTGACCATCTGCTCCGCAACGCGCCCGCTTCCCGGCCATTGCCGATCGAGTTACTGCTGTCCGAGTTTGCCGTGGTAAAGGGCGAGCTGTCAAAGATACGTCCACTATTGGTAAAACAGCAAGGCGAGGTAATGGGTCGGTTCGACAGGGTTGACGTCAGCACCCAGCGCATCCTAAGTCGCGTAGACGACGCATACACCGGATTACTGCAAATCCTGACGGACGAAGCCAAAGAAGGTCCGCGCTTGTTTAGCCTCGTGCCCGTTAACCGCAGTAAATTCAATCCCAAACAATGGACAAGGACCAAATTCCGTCTGACGCTGTGGTGCGAACACTCACGCTTGCCGCTACCCGCCCTGAATGGCAAAGACAGCAAGCAAGGCGTCTACGAAATTGAACTCACCCGCAAATGGTTCAAGAAAGCCTCGCCATTCTTAAAAGTACTGACCGGCACATTGAGCCTTGTGCTGCCAATTGCGTCTTCGGGAATCAAACTGGCGTTGGATGATGCGGCCTACAAAGCCATTGAAGAACAACTCGATTTCGGGAAGGATGTTATCGAGGCATCCCTGAGCGGCGGAGAGAAGATTGGCGAATGGATGGGCAAGGGCGATTTGACCGACCTGGAACAAGGCGAATCCATCCGCGCCCGCGGCGCGACCCTGCGCGAACTCCATGCAATACTAAAAGATAAAGGCCCGGGCTTCGGCGGCCTAGTCCGTGTCATGAACAAGCGTCAGGAGTTTTTATGGGTGCATCCACAGTTCGCAAGCGAGTATTAAAGCTGATGGCTGCCACACTCGATCCAATAGCAATAGAGCTTCCTATATTCCCTAACTTGAAAAAATGTTAATTTTTAAAAAGTGCTTTATTTCTGTCAAATTTTGCTAAAAAAGCGCGCGCTTTTGTAAATTTTCGGTCACTTTTTGTAAATTTCCACTCATTTTTCCACACTTTTTGACCTGTTTTTTCTTATCTATTTTACTTAAACCATACAGTGTGAGCTATGAACTGTATTGCTGAACTGATATTGATTATGCCCTCCGAAAAATTGCCAGAAAATGCCTATTTTTTAAAATTCAGTTTAATTTACATTTTGGGTTATGTTAATCTGGGTATCTAAATTTACTGCGGCACCGAATCTTTTTTGATTACTTTGTCTTTTTGGGTCTTTCGGAATGCGATTAACTTTTCTTGCAGGTTTTTGTCGGTAAGCGCCAGGATTTGCAAAGCAAGAATTGCAGCGTTTTTGGCGCCGGCTTTTCCAATAGCCATCGTCGCGACAGGTACGCCTGGCGGCATCTGTATGGTGCTCAATAGCGCATCAATTCCTTCTAATCCGCTGGAAGAGATTAGTGGCACGCCTATAACCGGCAGCATTGTGCGTGCGGCCAAAGCACCAGCCAGATGTGCAGCCATGCCTGCAGCAGCAATAATGACCTTTATTCCTTTGGCGGCAGCGCTATCTGCGAATTCAGCAGCTATCTGCGGTGTGCGGTGCGCTGAGATTATTCGTACGATCGGCTCGATGCCAAAGTCATGTAATTGCTCGATGCAGCTTTGCATTACGGCCATATCACTTTCCGAGCCCATCACAACGGCCACTGTGGAGGTTTTTTCAGATACCATTTGTTTTTTGTCCTTTGAAGACTACAATATTTGAGTATTTTGAATCACACTGTAATAGTAACTGTCACATGTCATTAGTTCAAGTAAATAGGTGTAACAGATGCAGGTAAGGAGGCCGATTGTAGCGGGTCAGTTCTATCCGGGCCAAAAGAGTTTATGCGTGTCGGAGATTAAGGACTGTCTTGAGGCAAGGACACCGCAGCAGCCATTGCCCGAAACGATAGTAGCAGGAATTGTCCCGCACGCAGGCTGGACATTCAGTGGTGACCTTGCAGCAATGGTTTTTTCTGCGGTCAAGCAGCAGCAGGATGAGATTCACACATTCGTAATATTTGGCGCAGCCCACGGCTATTTCGGAAACGCACCAGCAGTTTATGAGACCGGTGCCTGGGAAACACCGCTTGGTGAAATTGACGTCGATCAGGAATTGGCAGAAGCGGTTATAGAAACCGGCTCCGCAATTAGTGATGCACACGCTCATCATTCCGAGCACAGTATTGAGGTGCAGGTTCCGTTCATACAGTATCTTTTTCCAGATGCGAAGATAGTACCGATTTTAACTCCACCACGTGAGCAAGTTGTGACGTTGGGTGAGAGCATCGGCCAGATAATCAGCCAGCAGAAGGACAAGAGAGTTGTTTGCATCGGTTCAACTGATTTGACGCATTATGGACCGAGCTACGGCTTTGTTCCAATGGGTGTCGGTCCTGGCGGAGTGGAATGGGCGGGCAAAGTAAACGATCAGAAGTTTATTGATTTGGCTTTGAAACTTGACGCGGAAGGTTTATTGAAAAGCGCTGCGGAAAACTGCAATGCCTGTGGTGCCGGAGCTGCTGCCGCGACAGTTGCAGCTGCCAAGGCTCTTGGCAAAACAAAAGGTTTGCTTCTTGCTCAAACCAATAGCAATGAAGTAATGTTGCAAAAGATGGGAAGCGCAAGCCGGGACAGTGTCGGCTATGCGGCCATAGTCTTTTAATTCTTTTTTGTGTTAGACGATATATCAAAAAATTGGGGCAGAAATTTTTTTGACAATACATTGTCTTTGTACTATCAATGTTGTAAATAGCATGTTTTCAAGTTTTTTTTGTGTAGAGTCGGCTTATTTGGAGTCTGAATGATGGAGCAAAAAATCCAACTTAAGGAAAGTGACATTCCACGTCAATGGTACAACATAGCAGCGGACCTGCCGACGCCTTTGCTTCCGCCGCTCGGGCCGGATGGCAAGCCCGTTACGCCGGACATGTTGGCGCCGGTGTTTCCTATGAATCTGATAGAGCAAGAGGTGAGCACCGAGCGTTGGATAGATATCCCTGAAGAAGTGCTTGATATCCTATATCGGTGGCGGCCCTCACCTTTGAAAAGAGCTGTCTACCTTGAGAGGCACCTAAAGACGCCGGCACGAATTTACTACAAAGATGAGAGCTACAGCCCGCCGGGAAGCCACAAGCCTAATACGGCTGTTGCCCAGGCCTGGTACAATAAAGAATTCGGCATCAAGAAACTGACCACCGAGACCGGCGCCGGTCAGTGGGGAAGCGCCTTGGCCTTTGCCTGTTGTCTATTAGGGCTTGAGTGCAAGGTATTCATGGTAAGGATTAGCTTCGATCAGAAACCGTTTCGCAAGATTATGATGCAGGTCTGGGGAGCAAACTGTGTTGCCAGCCCGAGTAACGAGACCAATGCCGGCCGAAAGGTGCTTGCGGAAATTCCTGATACGCCCGGCAGCCTGGGAATCGCTATAAGCGAGGCAATTGAAGAAGCAGTAACCGACAAATCAGGCAAAACACGTTATTCCTTGGGAAGCGTGCTCAATCATGTGCTATTGCATCAGACAATAATCGGGCTCGAGGCCAAAAAGCAGCTTAAGATTATCGGTGAGAAACTGCCCGATGTGGTCATCGGCTGTGCCGGTGGGGGGAGCAATTTCGCGGGTCTGGCGTTTCCATTTACGGCCGATAAAATCAATGGGGCTGACATAGATATAATACCTGTGGAACCTACTGCCTGTCCGACCATGACGCGTGCCCCTTTCCATTATGACTTTGGGGATACTGCTTGTACGACGCCGCTATTGGCGATGTACACACTTGGTCACGCTTTTATTCCGCCGCCGATTCACGCTGGCGGTCTTCGTTATCATGGTATGGCTCCTCTTGTTTGCCAGTGTATTATCGAAGGCCTTTTTAAGCCGAGATCATACTACCAGAACAAATGTTACGAGTCGGCTTTAACCTGGGTCAAGACAGAGGGTGCAATCTGTGCTCCGGAGACCAGTCACGCGGTTGCCGCTGTTATCGACGAGGCTATAAAGGCAAGAGAGCAAGGCAAAGAAAAAGTGATTCTGATGAACTATAGTGGGCACGGGCTTATGGATCTTACGGGCTACGATGCGTATCTGTCAGGAAAACTCCAGGATTACGAGCTTCCCGACGAGGAATTGGCAAAATCCACCAAGGATATTGAAAAGTTGCCAGAAGCCGAAGCAAGAAAAACCGGTAAGTGGTAATTTCTTTTGGGGGCGGAGATATAGCGTTTGTGGAGAGTATTACAAAACGGAATTTGTTGAGCATTTTAAGGAGATACTGAAATGAAGCGAGTAGGGGTGTTTGCTATTGTATTGTTATTGCCAGCGGCAAGTCTTGCGCAAGCTGTGGACGGTGAGCTCCATGGGATGGTCGATCTGACATATCAGAGTCAGTATGTTTGGCGAGGTTTCGATTTCTATCCGGACACCGGCGCGATCCAGCTCACTATCGACTTGGATTTGTTTCAGACGGGCTTTGGACTTAGCGCTCAAGGTCACAGGGCGATTTCAAGCGAATTCGAAGAGATGAAACGTTGGGACTACACATTGTACTACCAGAATAAGCTGTTTGCCGGTGAGCCTTATGCCACTAACTACAGACTTGGCTGGGTCTATTACAACTACTCTGACCACAATCCCGAGGATTTTGATCTGCAGGAACTGCATGGAGTGGTCTCCTTGCCTAATATCTTGGGGGTAAAGGGCTTAGTTCCCAGCTATGTTCTCGTCAAGCTATGGCCGTCTCATAGCAATTCGTTTGTCGGGATGAGGTCCCCGTTTGGCGGCACTGCTTCCGGCTTTGCGCATATATTTATGCTCGATTATGGCTTTAACGTTCCGGGTGTAACGGTTGACACTTCGGAACAGCGTGTGAATCTGCACTCCGAGTTGGTGTTCAACGACGGCGTCGGTCCTGGCGGGCAATATGTGGAACATGATTGGACAAACGCTGTT
>Ga0315545_1001005_pt1 | contig 28841 bp, 21 predicted proteins | sample SalMarSW160210MG_FD_203096 | JGI IMG/M metagenome (GOLD analysis project Ga0315545, IMG submission 203096) | Salt marsh sediment microbial communities from the Plum Island Ecosystem LTER, Massachusetts, United States - Salt Marsh Sediment SW1602-10 ...
TCTGCATCCGGCACGGTAATTCTGTAATTACCATCCACGTCCGTCGCTGTTCCTGTAGTTGTTCCTTTAATAACAACATTTACTCCCGGCATTCCCATATTATCTTCATCAAGGACTTTTCCGGAAATTTCAAGTGGCTGGGATAACAGATACGGAACGCTAAAAATTAAAATGAATATAAAAAAACATAAAATTTTTCTCATAGGTTTTTTTTTAAGTTAGATTTTTATGGCCATTACCTGTCTATTAATAGAATTACCAGTGAAAAAATAATGACCAGGATTATTAGCAATAAAAGAACAACTTCCTTTAAAAGAAAAGGAGACTTCTTAAGTTTCTTATCATAATGATTATGATTTGTAGTCTTAATGAGTTTCATAAGTTCATAGTAGATTTAGAATTTCAGAGCATAACATGATTTTTATCTGTAACAGTAATTGTTACATCGCTGGGTAATTTAGTAGAAACTGTCAAATAAAAAATCAGTAGTAAATGGGTGTAGATTTTTTCTCATATGGTTTTATTTTAGGTTAATAACTAATAATCACATGACGAAATTATCGTAATTATTTACCAGGATTGGAATGAAATCAATCACATTAAATAATAAATCTTACCTGTATAGAAATAAATCTTACATGGAATAATATAAATCTTACATGGGGGATATTATTTAGCGTTTTGTTTTAGTAGAAATTCTTTTGGTGAGAATCCGAATTCTTCATGAAAACATTTTGCAAAATAAGAATGGTTTGAGAAGCCAACTTCATACATAACTTCAGAAATTGTAGCCTGTTTAGCTGATAAAAACTCTGCAGCCTTTTTTAATCTCACTTTACGTATTAATTCATTTGGGGATAAATCGGTTAATGATTTAATTTTTCTGTACAAATGAGTTGTACTAATTCCGACCTCATTACTAAGGGTCTCCACCTTTAAATCAGGTTCTGAAATGTTTTTTTCTATATAATTCATAACCTTTTTCAAAAATTTCTCATCTATGGATGGCAGTCCTGTTGTATCAGGTTTATGATATAATTCCTTCTGAAAATGTATCTTAAGCTGTTTACGCTGTTCTATAAGTTTTTCAATACTTACTATCAGATGTTCAGGGTGAAATGGTTTTGAAATATATGAGTCAGCTCCTGTTGATAATCCTTTGATTCTATCCTCAATGGAAGTCAGAGCAGTTAAAAGAATTACGGGTATATGGCTTATCCTGATATCGGTTTTTATCTTCTGACATAATTCCAAACCACTCATTCCGGGCATCATGATATCCAGAATTATTAATTCAGGTTCCTCTTTTATTAATATTTCCAGACCTTTCTCACAGCTATTGGAAGTTAAAATTCTGTATTTATCTTCCAGAAGATTCCCCATATATTTTACCAGCTCGATGTCATCTTCAATAATGAGTATCACAGGTGCATTTGGGATCTCCGGTTCCTTAAATTCTACTGAAGACATATCCTCATCAATAAGAATCACTTCCGTTTCTTCTTCAATAAAGCCCGGGATAACTTGTTTTCCTTTGGTTGTTTCCTCATCATCAATAAATTCTTTTTTACTGAAAAATGATTCATGAACCGGTATTTTTACCGTAAAGTCTGTTCCCACTCCCTGTTCGCTTTCTACTGATATCTCACCATGATGTATTTGAACCAGATCTTTGCACAAGGCCAAACCGATTCCCGTTCCTCTTTTTTGCTCCTCTGACTTCCCTATTTGATAAAAACGTTTAAATAAGGTGTCCATCCTCTCTTTTGAAATACCAATGCCGGTATCAGAGACTTTCAGCTGCAAATATCTCTCATCCTTTTGGTTTGGAATTATTATATCCCCTTTATCATTCATAAACTTTAATGAAAGCCTTATCTTTCCATACTCCGGAGTAAATTTGAAGGCATTTGATAGTAAGTTATATACTATGGTTTCCACAACATTTTGATCAAACCATACAAAAGCTGATTTAACAGGGATTTTGAGTGAATATTTAATCTTGTTCTGAATAGATTTTGATTTAAATGAAAATGCAGTATCCTTTAATATTGGAATGATATCATTTTTAGATATTTTTAATTCAAGGTTTCCTGTTTCAACTTTTCTGAATTCCATTAGCTGGCTTACAAGCCTGAGTAATCTCTTGCTTCCGCTATGCATCAGTGATAACTGCTCTTTTATTTTACCGTCAAGTTTATCCAGAGACAGCAGCTTGTTTATTGGTCCGAGTATTAAAGTCAGCGGTGTTTTGAATTCATGGGAGATATTTGTAAAGAACTTCAGTTTCATATCATTATACTCTTCGGCCTTTTCCCTTTCAATTCTTTCTAACTGGATTCTATGCTTGTATTTTGCCCTTGCCAGAACCTGGCTCCTGAAATAATAAAGTAATAATAAAAGTACAATGCCATATACAAAGAATGCCCAGATAGTTTCCCAGTATGCAGGTAGTACTGTTATTTCAATTTTTGTTACATCATCATTCCAGATACCATCTTTATTTGTTGATTTTACATTAAATGTATAATCTCCCGGTCTGAGGTGGGAATATGTTGCATATCTCTTCCTGGCATCTGCATATATCCATTTATCATCAAAATTTTCCAGCTTATATGCATACTTGATTTTATTTTGTGATTTAAATGTTAAGGCAGCAAATTCAAATGCAAATGCATAGTCTTTTCGTGTAAGTTTAATCTTGTCCGTGAAAATAATTGACTTGAATAGTATTTGTCTTCCTTCATCTCTTTTACCAACCTTAACTGATTTGTTAAATAATTGAAGGTCCGTAATTAATACTTTGGGGAATCCCTTGCTTAGCTTTATGTTAGCCGGATTAAAAACATTTAGTCCGTTAATCCCTCCGAAATACATTTCACCTGGCCGGCTTCTCATGCAGGCACGCCAGTAAAACTGGTAACCCTGTAAACCGTCAACTACATCAAAATTATAGAAGGTTTCTTGAACAGGATCAAATTTGGATAACCCCTGGTTTGTGCTGATCCACAGATAACCGTTATCATCTTCAAGAATCCCGTATATTGTATTTCCTGATAATCCATCCTCATCAGTATAATAAATAAATTGTACCGGGATTTCACTTTCAGCGTCAAAACTGTCCTTCTTCAGTTTATTAAGACCGCCGGCATAAGTGCCTATCCATAAGTTTCCTTTACTGTCTTCATACAATGTGACTATTCTATTATCACTCAGACTGTTAACATCGGATGGATTCTCCGTGAAATGGATAATTGCATCCAGTTCAGTGCTGTTTGGCTTTAAGACAATCTTATTCAATCCGTCCCAGGTTCCAATCCATAAATTACCGGCCTGATCCTTTACTATTTTATTAATTGATGTAGCAGTTAGCTTTCTTATAGTATCCTGCTCACTATCAAATCTCACCAGACTTTTATCCACCTGATCATAAACATATAATCCTCCATTACATCCGATCCAGAGATTATGACTTTCATCTTCATATATATCATTCACAAATTCAGGGACTTCAAGAATATTCCGTGTTACTTTTCCGCTTTTTTTATCAAGTTTATTCAATCCGCCGCCCCATGTGCCAACCAGCAAATTGCCGGAAATATCTTCATGGATTGTTGTAACTATATTATGGCTTAGACTATTATTATTTTCAGGATGATGGATATAATGAGTAAAATTATTCTTATAATATTTATTCAAACCGCCTCCGTATGTCCCGATCCAGATAATTCCTTCTCTATCTTCGTATATAGACCTTATTGTATTATATGAGAGACTATTGATATTGGCAGGATCATTTTTTATTAATTTAAATTGTTTTTCCTTTATATCAAGCAGGTTTATTCCTGTATTTACCGTCCCAATCCATAGTAATCCGCTTTTGTCGAAAAACAGATAATCAACATAATTGTCGCTAAGACCTTCGGGATTTGTCGGATCATACTTCCAGTGTGTAAATAGTTTTTTCGAGGCATCAAACTTGTTTAATCCGCCTGATTTTGTACCTATCCAAAAATTTCCTGTCTCATCCTTAATAATTGAAGTTATCGAATTATCGCTTATAGTATTTGCAGTTCCTTTTTTACTAAAATACCTGTTAAACTCTTCGGTTTCTTTTTCAAATATATTAAGTCCGTCTTCTGTTCCTACCCATAATTCATTTCTGGGATGATCTTCCGAAATAGATGTAATAATGTTATTACTTATGGATTTTGAATTGTTTTTCTCGTATTTGAAAATCTTAATATCACCGGAATCCTTGAAATATTTTATCAGACCGGAATTTGTACCAATCCATAAAATATTTTCTTCATCTTCAAAAATAATTCTTATATCTTTAAATTCAGTTTGTCCTTCCTCTGATTTTAATGATTGCCTCCTGAATAATCCGTCTTTAAAATCATAGCTACATAGGCCGTTATTTGTGCCTATCCATAAAATACTATCTTCATCCAGCAATAAAGAATTATGATGAAAAATAAAATTTGAAGGTATACTCTGTTGGTCCTGCGGGTCATAGTAAAACGCTTTGAACTGTTCGTTATAAACGTTATACATGTTTAGTCCCCCACCCTGTGTTCCTATCCAGAGGTTACCTGAAAAATCTTCAATTATTGAACTAATAAAATTGTCCGATATTGAATTTGAATCAAGAGGATTGTTTTTATATATAACAAAGCTATAGCTGTCATACCTGTTCAGACCGTCTGTTGTTCCAATCCAGATAAAACCCCTGCTGTCCTTGAAAATACATGTAATGGAATTATTTGATAATCCATTTTCAATTGTAATCTGGTTGAAAATATACTGACTTTTTTGAGAAATACCATTATTTGCAGCAATAGCAAACAATATGGCAAATAAAGATATACGCTGAAAAAGACTTCTCATTTTTTTAGACTATCAATAACTTTTCTGCAATAATACATTAAATATAATATCAAAATTAATGGATTATCGGTTTGTATGCAATATAAAAAAAGGACAGGTACTTTTTCTGTAACTATAATGTAACATTAATGAAACATATATAAAATATTATAATTATAATATTGCAGCAAAAACGAAATAAAATCCAAAACTAATTTTAATAAAAATGAAAAGAAACTATGTTCTGCTGTTACTGACCTTAACAGGTGTTATTAGCACTCTGGGTCAGAATAATCCAGATGAGTCTGAATTTAATCCTTCAGGTTCACCTTTTGCCAAAATCTATACAAATGTCCATACACAGGTATCGGAAAGTGAAAATGAAACGGGATTCGAAATTACAAGGGCCTATTTCGGCTATGAATATGAACTGAGCAAGAACTTTTCAGCTAGGATAAACCTTGATGTAGGGGATCCGGAATCAGGTAAATTTCAGTATACAGCCTATCTGAAAAATGCCTATATGAAATTTAGCTATAACAATCTCACCACATATTTCGGGATGATAAGCACTATACAATTTAAGTTACAGGAAAAAATATGGGGCCGCCGTTATATCCTGAAATCTTTTCAGGACGAATATAAATATGGTTCCAGTGCTGACCTGGGTATCAGCGTAACTTACAAGCTCCATGATATGGTAAGTATCGATGCAACACTTATAAACGGAGAAGGATATAAGTCAGTCCAGTTAGACTCTGCATACAGGGCAGGAGCAGGTATTACAATTACTCCTGTTAAGGGTCTGGCATTAAGAGGTTATTTCGATTATGAGAAAAAAGATGAACCACTAATGCATATAGCAACTTTTATAAGTTATTCAAAAGATGCTATATCAGCAGGTGTGGAATTTAATATTGAAAACAACAATAAGTATGAAAAAGACCATAACCTGACCGGTTATTCGGCCTATGCTTCATACCAGCTAAAGAAAAAGCTTGAATTTTTTGGCAGATACGATTATTTAACATCCAACAAACTCAGTGGGGAAACAGATCCCTGGAACATATCAAAAAACGGTCAGCTTTTTATGGCTGGTATTGAATATGCTCCCGTAAAGGGAATAAAAATAGCTCCGAATTACAAGGGGTGGCTACCTTCTGCAGATGGAAGTTCTCTTATATCATGGATTTACCTGAATGCTGAATTCAGCTTTTAAATAATTGTAATATTTATGTAACATTTTTGAAATAACCGGGAAATATAATTATCATAAAATTGTACAAAAATTATACTAAAAAACCATAATGAAAATGAAAAAACTGTCATTAATTATAACAATTGCAAGTGCAGTTATTATTTTAGTTTCCTGCAAAACAGGAACTCAACCTGCAGATACAGGAAAAAAGGTTACTATCACTGCTGCGGGTGCAACATTTCCTATGCCCTATTATAACCAGGTCTTTGAAATGTACACCAAAAATACGGGTATACTTGTAACTTACGGTGGTATTGGTTCAGGTGGCGGAATAAGAAGCCTGTCAGATAAGGTTGTTGATTTTGGAGCTACCGATGCTTATCTAACAGATGATAAAATAAAGGAAATGCCCGCAGACATTGTTCATATACCTACATGTCTGGGTGCTGTTGTCATTGCCTACAATCTGCCCGGTATCGACGAATTAAAACTTACCGAAGATCTGCTTGAAAAGATATTTATGGGTGAAATAACAAATTGGAACGATCCGGCCATTAAAGCTAACAATGAAGGACTTGTGCTACCGGACAAAAATACTCTGGTTGTGCACCGTTCTGACGGTAGTGGTACAACTTTTATCTTCAGTGATTATATGTCGAAAATAAGTCCTTTATGGGCTGAAAAAGTAGGTGCAGGGAAGTCACTTAACTGGCCTGCAGGGATAGGTGCTAAAGGTAATCCGGGAGTCGCGGGTACAATAAGCCAGACTGAAGGGGCTATCGGATATATAGGTTCTGAATATGCATTTGCGCAGAAGATACAGATTGCCAAAGTACGTAACAGTTCAGGCAATTATATTGCCCCATCAGTTGAATCAATAAGTGCTGCAGCTAAAGGTGCCATACCTGATGATACCAGGGCAATGATAACAAATACGGATGATCCCGAAGGATATCCGATAAGCGGTTTTACATGGCTTATTTTATATAAGGAACAATCATATGATCGCAGATCAAAAGCTCAGGCAACTGAAACACTTAATCTTCTGAACTGGATCATAAGTCCGGAAGCACAAGAGGTTACACAAAAAGTAAATTACTCTCCTTTACCTGACGAAGTTGTTGAAAAAGCAAAAAATATTCTCAAATCAGTCACATATAAAGGAGAGATATTAATGAAATAATGCGAGGGGAAAGACTAGTAAAAGCAATAATACTGTTAGCCTCAATAATAGTATTGTTAATTGCTGCCGGTATGGTACTGTCACTTATGACAGGTTCCATACCGGCGTTTAAGGAATTTGGCATAAAATTTATTTTTTCATCAGACTGGATACCTACTGAAGGCAGGGAAAGATACGGAGCCCTGCCGTTTATATCAGGCACCTTACTGACATCTGTAGTAGCCCTGATAATCTGCCTCCCTTTATCGTTCTCGGTGTCTGTCTTTCTGGGAGAATATTTTAAAGGGACAAAACTTGCTGCCGTAATTGGCTCAATGGTGAACTTGCTGGCCGGAATCCCGTCAATAGTATACGGATTGTGGGGATTTTATGTGCTGCGGCCTGTTATAGTTAATCTCGGACTTAGCTCACAGGGATTCGGCATTTTTACTTCGGCACTGATTTTAGCTGTCATGATCATTCCTTATGCATCATCCCTGAGTAATGAAGTTATCTCCATGGTTCCTGTGCAATTAAAGGAGGCCGCCTATTCACTGGGAGCAACAAGACGGGAAGTGATATTTGCAGTTATTATTCCTTCGGCAAGCTCAGGAATAATAGCCAGCTATATACTGGCACTTGGAAGAGCTTTGGGAGAGACTATGGCAGTGACAATGCTCATAGGCAATGCAAATATAATTCCAAAAGGATTGTTTTCGATGGGGAATACCATGGCCAGCGTTATTGCCAACCAGTTCGGAGAAGCTGAAGGATTAAAATTAAGTTCATTAATTGCTATCGGACTGTTATTGTTTATAATCACAGGAATAGTAAATTATATCGGTAAAGCAATAATGAAACGATTACAATAAATAAATTAGTTAACAGACGTTAAAAAAGTTGAAAAGAATAATTGAATTAGATAAAAGTATTTTAAGACGTCGCTTGTATAGGGACAAACAGTTCTATTATGCAGTTATTTGCCTGGCCGCAATAACAACGCTTCCTCTTATACTTATTATTGTAAAACTACTGGAAAAGGGAATCAGGCAGATTAATTTAAGCTTTTTCACAGAGACAACCCCTAATACGCTTGAAGCTATGGTTGCGAAGGCAAGCGGTGAAATTATTCCGGGAGGTATATTAAATGGAATTACGGGAAGCCTGTTAATAGTCCTTTTTGCCTGCATTATTGCCATCCCTGTGGGTGTTTTTGCAGGTATATATTTATATGAAAACCAGTACAATAAATTTTCAAATGTAATTAGAAATATTGCTGATATATTACAGGGAGTTCCTTCGATTATACTGGGAGTTGTTGCCTATAGCTGGATTGTTGTTAACATAACCAAAGGATTCTCAGCGATTGCAGGGAGTGTGGCTCTGTCTGTAATGATGTTGCCAATGATTATCAGATCAACTGAAGAGACTTTAAAAATGATCCCCCTGACAATTAAAGAAGCTGGCATAGCTCTTGGCGTACCATACCATAAAGTACTGTTCAGGATATTAATTCCTTCGGGATTAAGCGGACTTCTAACCGGTATATTGCTCGGGATATCCAGGATACTAGGTGAAACAGCTCCGTTATTAATGACAGCATTAGGCAGTTCGGTAGTAAATTTTAATATTACAAAGCCTACAAGTGCGGTCCCCCTATTAATATGGGAGTTTTACAATGATCCTAACCTGGTGGATTTAATATGGAGTTCGTCACTATTTTTAATGGGATTTGTATTGTTTATCAATATCATTGCCAAGAGAATTGCCAAAAAATGGAAGATATATTAATGATAAAAGAAGAACCGATAATAACTTTTAAGAATCCCGTCCTTTTGATGGAGAATCTTTCAGTTTCCTATAATGAGGAAGCCCTGGCAGTTAATAATGTCAGTGCAGGTGTTAAGAGAAACTCTATTACTGCAATAATGGGACCATCGGGATGCGGAAAAAGCACCTTGTTACGTGCAATTAACAGGATGCATGAGCTGTATTCAAATGTTGAGATGACAGGTAAAATATATCTTAATGATGATGATATAACAAAGATGAATCCTATATTATTAAGAAGAAAGATAGGTATGGTTTTTCAAAGTCCGAATCCTTTTCCTACAATGAATATCTATGATAACGTAATTGCAGGATTTAAACTTAATGGTGCAAGATTAAGGAAAACAGAGAAAAATGAGATTGTTGAAACATCACTTAAAGAGGTAGCTCTGTGGGATGAAGTGAAAGACTCGCTTTTTAAAAGAGGTACCTTTTTATCTGGCGGGCAGCAACAAAGGTTGTGCATTGCAAGGGCACTCGCTTATAAACCCGATGTAATACTAATGGATGAACCTACTTCAGCATTGGATCCTAAAGCAACATCCAAAATAGAAGATTTACTAATCAAATTAAAAAAGAATTTTACAATAATTCTTGTTACGCATAATATGGCCCAGGCTGCACGTATATCTGATTATTCAATGTTTATGTATCTTGGAGAACTTATTGAATATGGAAAGACCAAGAATATGTTTACAAGACCGGTCAATAAAAAGACAGAAGAATATCTGACCGGTAAATTCGGATAATTTTAATTATTTAATTATTATAAAATGAGTATTAAAAAAGAAATTGCTATTGAAGATATTTTTGATGATTTTTCCAGAGTCTCGGAAATAATTCTTCTTCAATTAAAAAGGCTTAAGGATGTTATTATTTCGGGAGATATAATAATGCCCAAGGAGATATTATCAGGTTTTGAAAAAAATGAGAAAGCAATTGACAAATTTGAGATAAAAATAAGCAAAAAAGTTATAAATACCATTGTGCTTTATAATCCTCTTGCTTCTGACCTGAGAAAAATAATTGCCATATATAATATGACTTTAAATATTGAAAGTATTGGCGACCTTGTAATGAATATTCTAAAATCCGCCGGTAATATTGAAAATGCAAAATTGTATGAAAAATCAAAAGATTCAATATTTAAAATATTGAAATTCAGCACTAATTTAGTACAAAATGCTTTACTTTCGTTTACAAATTCTGACATTACAGCTGCAATTGATACTATAAAAATGAATAAATTTAATGATGAACTGAATCAATTAATTCTTGAAAAAGCTGTTAAAAAAGGCAAATCAACATCTGATATACAAAAAGTACTGCTGAGCTTTGTAAGCTTAAGAAGCATTGTCTCAAATATAGAACGTATTGCGGATCATGCTATCAATATTGCAGAGGCCACCGTTTATGCACTGGAAGGGACCGATCTCAGACATAAAAAAGTATAATACTATAAAGTATTAAAACTATGAATGAACTTAATATACTTGTTGTAGATGATGAGGAGGATATTTGTGAGATTCTGCAGTTCAACCTTGAAAATGAAGGTTTTCATGTAGATACTGTATTTTCAGCTGAGGAAGCCTTATCCAAACCATTGGAAAAATATAGTCTTTTCATACTGGATATTATGATGAGCGGAATGTCGGGCCTCAAACTTGCTGATACTATAAAAAACAGGAAAAAGCTGAAAACACCGGTAATATTTTTAACTGCAAAAGATACTGAAAATGATACCATAACAGGCTTTACAGTCGGTGCAGATGATTATATAACAAAACCTTTTTCAATAAGGGAGGTAATAGCAAGGGTAAAGGCAATATTGCGCAGAAGTATACCGCCTGAAGAAAGAACTCAAAAAAATATAAAAATTGAAAATCTTGAACTTGATATAATAGCAAAAAAAATATTAATCAGCAACAAACCGGTTAAGCTCACAAAAAAGGAATTTAATATTCTTTATAAACTGATGCAGCATCCCGGAAAGGTATTTTCCAGGGATGAAATACTAAGTACTGTATGGGAAGATGAAGTATATGTATTGGATCGTACGGTTGATGTAAATATTACAAGACTGAGAAAAAAGCTTGGTAAATATGGCAAATATATAATAAGCCGTTCGGGATACGGTTATTGTTTTGAATATCAATAATATAAAGTGATGATAAGTAAACTAAGATATAAAAATAAGCTCTTTGTCTATTTCTTTATTGTATTCGTAGTATTCATAGTTGTAGTTACTATGTTTCAGTACAGAAGAGAAAAGGAATACCGTATTAAGGAGCTGGAGAGCAAACTTAATACATATACTGAATTAGTCAACAGCTATATTATACAGAATAACATTTACGAAGATGATAATTTTCAACTTCTTGATTCACTAACCAGGTTTATACCTGACAGAAACATCAGAATAACTGTTATCAAATATGATGGAAAAGTGTTTTATGATAGTTTTGTCAGAGATTACTTTAATATGGAAAATCATATTAACCGGCCTGAGGTACAAATGGCAATGCATAGTGAATATGGGCATAAAATAAGAAGATCAGCAACCACAAAAAAGGACTATTACTATTATGCCAGGTTCTTTAACAGGTATTTTGTTAGAACTGCAATAGTATATAATATTAGTGTTAAAGATTTCCTGAAAGCAGAAAGTTTATTCCTCTTTTTTATTATTCTATTATTCTTTGTTATCTGGGCCTCACTTGCCTATGTTTCTGACAGATTGGGTAAATCTGTCTCCCAGCTAAAAGATTTTTCAGTAAAAGCAGCCAAAAACGAAAATATTGATAAAGAATTGAGTTTCCCTAAAAATGAACTTGGTGTTATCAGTGAGCAAATAATTCAGATATATAATAACCTGAAAAATACAAAGGATGAATTAACAACAGAGAAAGAAAGATTAATACGCCATATGAATGTTTTGCAGGAAGGAATAGCAATTTTCTCACAGCAAAAAAAGAAGTTACTGGCAAATAATCATTTTATTCAATATGTGAATATTATTTCTGATAACCCTATAATTGTTCCCGAACACATTTTCGAAATTAAAGAATTCCAGGAAGTCAACTCCTTCATTGATAAACAGATAATTAATAGTCCGCCTGACTCTGAGGGTTCTCCAGAAAGTATTGATTTGATAATAAACAAGGATAACAAATCTTTTGCAACAAAATGTATTGTATTTAATGATAAAAGCTTTGAAATATTAATAACCGATGTAAGTAAACTTGAAAAACGTAAACGTATTAAGAAGGAGATGACGGGTAATATTGCACATGAATTGAAAACACCGGTAAGCTCAATTATGGGTTATCTTGAAACCCTTTTAAACAGTAATATAGATCCTGAAAAAAAGGATTATTTTATTGAAAGAGCGCATCAGCAGGCAGGCAGGTTATCAAATCTTATTAATGACATCTCTCTGTTAACAAAGATTGAAGAAGCGGGCAATCTTTATAATATTGAGTTATTAAAAATAAGAGATATCATAGAAAATGTTATTGATGATGTTCAGCTAAAATTGAAAGAGAAGAAAATCAGTGTACACCTGACAATTGATAATAAGATTGCTCTCATGGGCAACCAGATATTAATATATTCAATCTTCAGAAATTTAATTGATAATACAATTAATTATGCCGGCAATAACCTGGTTGTGCATATTGACACTTTCTTTGAAGATGAAGAATATTACTATTTCTTATTCTCAGACAACGGGATAGGTGTACCCGAGGAATACCTGCCACGTATTTTCGAACGGTTCTACAGGATCGATAAAGGGAGAGCCCGCAAACAGGGAGGAACAGGTTTGGGGCTAGCCATAGTAAAAAATGCCGTTATATTTCATAAAGGTGAAATTTCTGTTAAAAGCAAACCGGACAAAGGTATTGAATTCATTTTTTCACTAAGTAAAAAATTGTAATTTAACTGCCCCTAAAGTTGACTTGCAAGGCTTATTTATTACAAACCTACATATTACTAAATCTCGAAGCTCCTGACAGTGCATCGATGTCAACATTTCTGTCGAATGTTGCATTCTGCGGATCGCTGATTACTGTCTCCAATAATTTACTCCGGTTAATAGAAACAGATGTCTTAATCAATTCAGGAACATTATAATTTCTTATAAACGAATGGTAAAAGCGCGGATCTTTTTGTGGTAGGAGAAATGGCTTGTATGACTTTCCGTCCTCATCAAAATAACTAATATAAGGCCTTGCACATAAACCATCTGATCTTTTACTGCTAAATACAAACCATCTTCCATTACTTGACCATGAATGATAACTGTCTACAGTATTGCTGTTAAAGGGAAAGGGATAATATTCTTTTGTTTCCAGGTCCATTATATACAAATCGCTTGTAACATTGTAAATAGTAAAATATCCATGGCTGGCAAGGCAAAATATAAGGTATTTTCCATCCGGTGATATTTTCGGGAAAGATATGCTTTTGCCCAATTTGGATGATAACAATACTGTATCAACTTCTCCCCATTCATTATTTTCTGTATTAAAAGGAATTCTTAACAAATCATATTTTATTTCATCAAATTTCATAGTATCACTTATCTCCGGTGCACTGCAGTAATATAATAATTGGCCATCGGGTGACCAGCATGGCAATGTTTCCAATCTTTTTGTAGATACTTTGGGTGAGGTGGTTATTGTATTTGTTTTGATATTATAGATTATTAAGTCAGAAGCTCTGTCATAAACTTCATTTCGCTTTTCAACAGCATGAAACCATTGTCTCACTATATTAACCGAAAAGGCAATATGTTGTCCATCAGGATGCCATGAAGGATAAACACCTGCAGACATTGTGTATGGTGTTGACATATTTACTTTAAACAGGGAATCCTCAACTGAAATAACTGTTCCTGAGAATTTATCTCTCATATGAAACATAATTCTGTTTGGATCATTATTGCAGAATGAATGACAATTAATGCAATTACCTTTTGTATTTCTGTTCTGTAAAATAGGTCGTTCATCAAAAGAGGTTAGATCTCTTTGATAGATTCCCATCTTCTCCCATAATATATACCCGACATTTATCAGCCTGTAAGCAATGTACTCATCAATGTTCTCATTAGCTACCTGCATAATAAATGGTTTATATTTAATCCATTTCCGCGCTGCATTAAAAATATATACATCAAATTTTATTTCCTGTCCCCTGTTTGACATTAATAACTTTTGCCACACCTTCTTTCTGATTTTTATCAGGGAGGACCTGGCTGATATTTTAACTGCTTTTCCTTTTTCTCCTGATATTTTAACAAAGTATTTGAGCCCCTTCTCTTTAATATCAAAGTTTAAGGGAGCAATATTCGGAGGAATTACAATATCAGAATAATCCGGGAAAATTTCCGGATAATCACTGCTCTCCTCATAATCCTTAATGTCAGAATAACTTTTGCATGAGTATAAAGCAATAGAAATTGCAGCAGCAATTATATTCAGGTATACTATTTTTTTCATTTTATAATTATCTTTTTTGCTGTTGAAACCGGACTAACATAATGTAAATAATACCAGTAAGTATTGCCATATTTACTTTTCAATTCCTTCCTGGCATTTTCCATATTACCACTGTATTCTTCTAAAGTCTTAATATAACCAGTGAATCTGTCAATGGTATTCCTACTAATCCTGAGATTGGGTAGCTTTTTACCGATTTTTTGAAGTTCAAATGCATAAAGTGTAAAAGCTTCTTCATATACCCTGGGCATAACTGAATAATCAAAATTTTTTGAATAACTGAAATACCTGACAAATGATGCCACATCATTATTGAGTAAGAAATATGCCATCAAATATTCAAAAGCCATTTTGTTATAATTATTATCTTCAAGTAAACTGATTAAATCAAGATATGGTAACTTCCTGTCAACAACAAAATCATTAACAGGCATAATGTTTCTTTTCTCTTTGACCAGGGCACTAATCTCCGGAATATCTATATTGTTAATATATTGCTTGTATTCACCGGCCTTTTTTCTGAAAAATAAATATTTCCTCAAGGAATTTATATATAATTCTGCTGATTTGTAATTATCTCCAATTATATTTGAAATAATTAACAACTCAAGTATTTGGGGTGAACACTCATTCTGCGAAAATGCTTCATTACCCCAGTGAATTGCATCATTAATATGCCCCAGGTCTATATAAAGTTCAGTTGTCGGGAGAGGGACCCCTGGTATTAAATATCTGCTTAAAAATAATCCATCCACACCCCAAACCTGAGGATAATCAAACATTGACTGGCTTAACTGGCCTGTATGGTATAAAGCACGGTTGGTATGAAATTGAATTAGCCTGTCATCCGAAGGATTTTGCTTAACTATTTCCAGAATCTTATCCCACTGTTTATTATAAGAATAATAATCGACTGATATTTTATGCCTTTCTTCTTTCTGAAACCTGAAAAAAATGATTGTACAAAAGCCTATTAAAATAATTATGTATTGAATCAATAAGCTGGTATTTAAGTTTAGCGCCCTTTCAGCTTCACTTTCATCTCTGCTTTTAATTTGCCCGGCTATTATAAGGACCAATAACATAAAAGGCAAATAAAAATATATACTATATAATAAAACACCGGGTTCATAATTAAAGTATTGCGGTATTAATTTAAAATAAGCATTCTCAATAGTGTTAAAGAACACGAATTTAGATGCCAGAAAAGGAATTATAATTGCACTTATTACCAATACTATTGTGAATACTGTTGATCTGACTTCCTTTTTAGACAATATGTAAATGAATGAAGAAAAAGAAAAAATAAGAAAGGCCGGTCCTCCTGAAATATAATATGTTAATCCGGCCAGAACAATAAATGATATGATCTGAAAAAAGAAACTTTTAGACTTATTTAAAATGTTAATGAAGCCATAAAAAAACAGGAACAATAATAAAACGGTAAAAATAAATACTGTAAGAAATGAGTAATTTGTCAGTAATCCTGCAATTAATATTCCCGGTACATATTTTAGTATAAAGCTAAAGTTAAAAGACTTAAAATTACTGATTATCTTGCCGGCAATAAAAATAATAAGTAATGTTAATATGGTATATAATAATGCGCCTGAAAAAGAATTAATGTTAAACTGAAATAAAAATGATGACACGCATTCAGCTATACCGCCCGGATATGTCAGGTATTCAGCCAGAGAATATTTATCAAAAGAAAAACCAAGCTGCTGATAATGATATATTAATTGAGGTTTAATTAATAATATTATAAATAAATAAAATATTGTACAGAACAATAGAGAAAATATAATTGAAAACTTGTTTTTCATCTTTATTAAATTATAATATTAAAGCTGCAAAATAAGAAATAATTAAGAAATTTAACCAGATTTTAATCGTTATTAAATTTCCCTATACCTCCCTGTTTTTTATAAGTCCGGAGGTTTCTTGAGATCGTTTGCCTTCTTCATAACCTGTCCCAAAATCTCACGGGCTGTTTCAACATCAACCCCGGCTTTTTCAGCCATGGTTTCAATGTCAGGTTCCCTGCCGGCATTGATGTCCTGCAAAGCCATTTTCATCATTCTGTTTAATCTGCTTATAAATATCTTATCCTCCGCAGACGGTTCTGCTGTAAATAAAGATTCGTACTCATTAAGCCGGATGTCCTTCCTCAATATTTTTTTTGCTGTAGTAAGCATGGACATATTGACACGTATATCCGGTTCGTATGAAAGATTATACCCGTGTTCATTGAGCCGTCTGACAAGTGCGTTAAACCCGCGATCGGTCAAAGAGGACAAAGACAGTACTTTACTCTTTTCATTATAGTAAACCGTGGAAAAGTGTGGATGGCCGCCCCACCGCTTCAGCATAATCCTGTAGACTCCTTCGGCATATTCAACTTTAAAATGTCTATCAAGACCTCCTGTATCAAAGGAATCGTAATCATACTCAGCTATCACCTGAACGATTTGATCTTCTTTGTGAAAACTCAGCGGATATGCGGCACCTGATAAAAGCATCATGTAGGGAACCGGATTCTCTTCAACGTCTGCCATAATATCCTCTCCGCTTTCCATCCATTTATAGGGTTTTAACTCGGTAGCAAAAAAGAATATATCATCTGGCTGAAAACTCTGATATGCCCCTATAGGGCCGAAACTTTGCCAGCAAGCTCCATTGTAACCGATGAGATTAAACCATAATGTTACATATTGCTCCTTTAAAATTTTAGTAACACCAGGAGAATAAAGCAGAAAGGTATCCCCGGTGAATTCATCCTCCATTGAATAGAAATTTTCAGCCGGATGACCGTTGATTACACTGAAGCTAAACTTCCACGGATGTTTTGCCTGATGCTCAAGATAGCCTCGCTCTTGGGTATCAAGGTTTTTCAGGGCGCTGTGGTTCAGGTATTTATTAATAAGTCCGTCTTTTTTAAAAATTCTGTGGACTATGTATTGCATTTTGAGCAAGTTAATCCACCCATCCTTAAACTCTCGCGTAATATGCCGGTACCGGGAGAGCCGCTCGTCCATTTCCCTGTCCAGATTTTCATTGCGTGCGGCATAGAAGACTAAAAATTCTTCCACCAGGGAACGGCACATTTCGCTGTTCTCTTGGCAAATAGTATGTAATTCTTTAAAATCAGTCATGCCCGAAAATATAATTTTTTTTGTTTTTGGGCAAGCAATTACCCTCTTGTTTTTAATAAACATATAAAACAGCATATTATATAAATATTGCTGTATTAATTAATTAATTTTTATTATTTTTGCTGTGTTAATACAGCAATATGGAAAGTTTATTTCGTAAATCTAATCTTCTAATCCAGGATCAATCCCTTAGATGGGAGCGTTCTCTGGCTAGTAAAATAGACTGGAACGACAGGTTGATCGGAGTACTTGGTGCCAGAGGCACTGGTAAAACAACCCTGTTATTACAGCACCTCAAAAAAAAATACGGAGTAAGCACGAATGCACTATACTTATCCTTAGATGATATTTATTTTACTGAGAACAGACTGGTGGATGTGGCGGAAATTTTCCGGCAACGAGGGGGTAAAATCCTTTTCCTGGACGAAGTACATAGATATCCACGATGGGAAAGAGAAATTAAAAACCTGTATGACTTGTACAAAGACCTACAAATTGTGTTTACAGGTTCATCCATCATTGACCTTTTGAAACAAAATGTCGACCTGAGCCGGAGGGCCGTGCAATATGAAATGTCCGGTTTATCTTATAGGGAGTATCTGCAATTTACCGGCATAATCAGCATCGCAAGTATAACGCTTACTGATGTGCTTGCTCGGCACATACAGATAGCTATCGATCTTGTTTCTTCCTTCCGCCCGCTTCAATATTTTGCCGGTTATCTGCAATCGGGCTATTATCCTTTCTTTGCAGAAAATCCTCATACCTATCCTATCCGGTTGGAACAAATGATAAAAATGATCATTGAAAACGATTTACAGTTCCTGGAAGGCTTTGATCCGCACAATACACGCAAAATTTATCAATTACTGTACGTTTTATCTGCCAATGTGCCTTTCAAACCCAATATCAGTAAGCTGAGTGAAAAAATCGGGATTCACCGCAATACATTAACCCAATATATTTATTACCTGGAAAAAGCAAGGCTAATCAACACTCTCAGAGCTGCAGGCAAAAGTATCAGCATACTGCAAAAACCTGATAAAATATTTCTGGAGAATCCCAACCTGCATCATATATTATCTGAAAATGTTAATAAGGGAAGTCTCCGGGAAGCTTTTTTCCTCAACCAGCTTCGAAATGCCGGGTATTATTTATCAATGCCGCTACGCGGTGATTTTATGGTGAATGAAAAATATATTTTTGAAATTGGTGGTAAAAATAAACCGTATGATCAGATAGCCGGGATTGAAAATGCCTTTATAATAGCCGATGATATGGAGACAGGTGCATATAATAAAATTCCTCTCTGGCTTATTGGATTTTTGTATTAAATATCAACCCTGCAAAAAGTATTTGCTATTGGGAAAGTTTTGAAGTAACCTTGACCTGCAAGATTCGCAATGCCCATAACTCAAATCTCTGATGCTTACATATTTGAGGAGTTGATGTTCACTACCACCATTTTCCCTCCTTAATTAAAAAATCCTTTAGGTGATGATGCATACTCCCTTTAGAAGAAGCAGTTGTATAAGCTTTGTCAAGACTGACTACTATTCTAGGATACTTATCCGATATACCCAGAAGGTTTAATTCATCAATCGTCTGGTAAATCATGTAGCTTTAAACTGCCCTGCACGGGCATTCAAGAATGTTGATTATATTTTTACATATATATGCTCGGATTTTATTTATGTAAAAAAGGCGCTTTTATAGTATATAAGATTTAATTATAATTAAAAGACATATGAAAATACAGAAAAGTTTTAATTATAATTAAAATAATGATTTGTTTCATCCAATCATAAAAACAGGAGTATTTTTTGTATTTTTTTATTGCCTAATGATAAAATACTTTGTAACTTGCTTTATATAAAGAAAAATACTAAATATTTGACCTATTAGAAATTAGTAATTTCCTTGTTAAATATAAAAGCATTTTAAAAATACTTAATACAAATATAAGAAGCATAATACGAAAGAGCTGTGTAATTTATTTTTTCCGCTAAACAGAATAGGATATTTTGTATATCTTTTAAAAGTTATAAGTAATTGTATCGAGTGATGTAATATATAACAAATAATATCTCTGAATTAGTAAAATTGCTATTTTGGAACAGATATTACCTTAACCAAAAAAACGTAACATAATATCCTATAAAAATAAAACATCAAATAATTATTTATTGCTAAACTTAATTTACAATTGAAAAAAATAGGATTAATGAAGCAAAATTTTTTTAATTATTTAGCCAGAGGTTTAAATACTATCATGAACAGATTAAAAATGATATAATATGATAAAAACACTTTATACAATTGGTAGAATAATTCAGAATGATGAAGAATATTCAGGTTATTTTGAACCATGGGAAAATCCTTTTATTAATAGAAATCCTGAAGAAGCTAAAGTAATTGAACTGAATATTAAAGATGGTAAAATCATAGGGGAACCGGATATTGTTAATTTTACTCGATCGAAAGTAAACAAATATTTGTTCAGAGAAGCAAAAGCAAATGCAACCAATCTTGTCCCAACTTTTTATTATCAAGTTCACTCCGATAAAAAAAAGCAAAAAGATGAGATTGATAAAAAGTTAAAAAAAATCCAAGCCTCAATAAAAAATTACACACATACTTTTTTAGATGAAAAAGAACTTGAAAAATTGCCAGAATTATTATCAAAGCTTAAACTAAACACTAATAATATTTATTTAATTACTTTTAAAATAGATGGTAAATATTTTGGGGATTTTGATAAATATAAAAAATTATTTTATGATGAGGCATTTGATAAATACCGCAAAGACTCAAATGCAAAAAATAAAGTTTGTGCTGTAACATACCAACAATCCGATGAAGTTTGGGGTCGAGTGAATACTCTTGGATTCACAGTTAATGATGTTTCCTTTTCCCGTAATGGTTTTAACCAAAAAGATTCCTACAAAATGTTTCCGGTTTCACCCAAAGCAGTGAAAATATTAGAAGGGACAAAGCGTTTTATAGAAAATGAATTATCGTATGATTTTTATGGACTCAAATTTTATATTGTACCTCATTTTGTTGCGATTCATGAAAAACTTGCAGAAGATATTATACATTTTTTCATTCGGAAAAGTAAATCTAATAATTTGGAGGCCATTGACAAAGTCCTTTTTCGAACGGAAACAATTCTAAAAGAAATAGCAGAAGAAAAAAAATTAAACCAAAGTAATGTTTATTACGATATATTTTTCTATCAAAAAAGCAATCAACAATACTTAATAAAGCTGCATTTATCTGATGTATTACCTTCACAATTCAAAAAAATTTTTAAGGTAAAAGAATATATTGAACATAAATACCAACTAATTAACAGAATTATAGTTCAGGCAAAAGGAAACGAAAGTGAAATGATATTTCCGTTTTATATAAATTTTGGAATTATTAAAAACTTTTTTTCAAAAAAGGTCAAAACTAATACAATTTATCATCCTTATTTTTTTAAAATTCTTGAAGCAGTATTTTATGGGAATAAATTAAATGAACAAACCATAATTAAAGCTTTTATGAATGAAATTAAAATTTCATTCAAGAATCAACATGAAAACAAATATCAATTTACAAACGATGTTAAACATTCATTTACAATTTATAAATTCTTTAAATATTTAAATCTTTTAAAAAATACTAGTATGGAAATAAATAATAACGAAATTGTAAAATTAACCTTAGATGGATTTATTGATCAACATCTTGATTTTTTTAAATCTGATTATAAAAAAATAGCTTTTTATTTAGGATGTCTCACAGAAAAAATATGTGAAAAACAAAGAAGTACAATTAAAAGCGAACCATTCCTGAAAAATTTAAACGGTCTTAATATTGATATACAATTGCTTAAAAAGATACATCTTAAAATCCTTGATAAAAAATACCAATACAATGATAAGTTTAAGAAGGAAGAGCATGAGTATTTTGAAAAGCTTAATGCTGAAATTTCATCAAAACTGATTGATTTCAAAGATTACAACAAACTTGAGTTATCTTATGCATTTGCTGCTGGGTTAGTAATGCAAAAAGAATTCACAAACCAGTATTTTAGAGATTTAGAATTAAAAAAAGAAACAGAAAATTAATAGTAAAAACATTTTAAAATTATGGCAACAATTACAAAAAGAAGTGAAATCGTGTTTTTATACGATGTAAAACAATGCAATCCAAATGGTGATCCTATGGATGCCAACCGCCCCCGGATTGATGAAGAAACGGGCAAATGCCTAGTAACAGATGTTCGTTTAAAACGAACTATTCGTGATTATTTATTTGATAAAGGATACAATGGAAAAGAAGAAAATAAAGATATTTTTATCAGGGATGAGGATGGAAAACCAGTTACAGGAACGCAGAGAGCAAAATCATATAAAGATAAAAATGACTTTATTCGAAAATTTATAGATGTACGATTATTTGGAGCAGTATCAGCGCCAAAATCAGACAAAAAGAAGAAAAAGGAAAGCGAACCAGAGGACGAAGAAGAAACTACAGATACTAATAAAACATTTCACTTAACAGGTCCAGTGCAATTTGGAATGGGTAAATCCTTAAATATTGTAAAAGAAAATTTTATCAAAGGAACAGGTGCTTTCGCAACAAGCGAAACTTCTACACAACGTACATTCCGTGAAGAATATAATATTACTTATGGATTAATCGGTTTCCATGGTGTTATTAATGAAAATGCAGCAAAGCATACTAATTTATCAGATGAAGATGTTGAAGAATTAATCGATGGTATATGGAATGGTACAAAAAACCTGTTAACCCGTTCTAAAAAAGGGCATATGCCCCGTTTACTTATTAAAATAGATTATTCCGAAAAAGGCTTTTTTATTGGTGATTTGATTGAACTCCTCAATCTTAAATGGAATGAAGGAATAAAAGAAGAAGAAATCAGCGATATATTCGATTTTACAATTGAAACAGAAAAGCTAAATGACAAAATCGAAAAGTTCACAGATAAAATAGAGAGAATAACCGTAATTCAGGATGAAAGGGTAAAATTAACTACTCCGATATACAAAAAATAGTTGTATGAAAGTATTAGTTTTCGATATAAAAGGGCATTATGCACATTATAAGAAAATTTACGCTACTACCTCGGCAATTTCTTATGTAATACCAACTAAAACATCGTTATACGGTTATTTTTGGGCATTAGCTTGTTTAGAAAAACTAGATGATAAAAATAATTATCTCCGCTATTTTACCAATAAGCAATGTTTAGTGGGAATAGGAATTCAAGTCCCAATAATTATGCAACGTATAAATATAAATTTACGTGCAGTACTAGGGCGTATGAAACTTAATGACAATAGGAAACCGACAACTACCGAATTTGTTTATAAGCCTGAATACAGGATTTACTTCTGGCATAAAAACACATCATTTTATGAAAGGATGAAATATAACCTGCAGTATCAAATATCAGAATATACCCCCACTCTTGGTTTAGCAAACTTAATATCAACTTTTATATTTATTGGTGAATTTGAAGCAAAGCTTCAAAACACTGATAATCTAATAGAAGTAAAAACTATCATTCCAAAAAGTAAGTTTATTGATTTTGACTCAAATGCATTGATTGATAACGAAAATGAGATTATTGAACAAAGCATGTATCCGGTAGAAATGGATTTGGAAAGGAATGTAACAGAACGTGATGATGTAATTTTAGACAGAAAAGCCAAACCAATAAAGGCATATCTAAAGGAATATTATGAAATAAATGGATTATACAATGCAGTCCTATTTTAACCTCATTTCACATCCTGACAGAACACTTCAAGAACACTTAGATAGGTGCAATTCCATATCTGAAAAACTTTTGGAGATGAAATACATTTCTGAAAACTTTTACTCAAAACAAGAACTGCAATACTGGCGACTAATAATAAATTATTTTCATGATTTTGGTAAAGCAACAGATTTTTTTCAAAGCAAAATAATTGAAGCTGCTGAGAAAAGAAACATAGAGAGTTTTATTTCGCAAAACAAAAATTATATTGAGAATTTTAAACAAAATAAAAATCATAAAATTAAAGAGTTGCTTTTTCATGATCCAACACTATCGAATCATGCACAGCTTGGGGCATATATGGCGCTTTGCAACAAAATATCAGAGGATCAAATTATTGAGATTATTGTACTAGAAATCATATTAAAACATCACGGACATTTAACAAATTTTATGTATACTGGCGAAGAACCCTTTGTTTTGTTGGATGAAGATAAGATAGAAAAATTGTCAAGACAATTATCAAATCTCTCTTTATCACTTTACGAAAAAATTATTGAGCCTCATCATCTCATAGTAAATTTTGATAAATGGGAAAATATAAAAAATAAATTTTCCTCGCTACGTTCACTTGAAAAAATAAAAGAATTATTAAAACAAAAAACAAATAAATATTTCTTTTTACAACATTTTTTATATTCTTTATTGCTTTCCGCAGATAAAGGTGATATGATGTTGGCCAAGGATGAGGATACATCGCATTTTATTAAAGAAAATATCGCGTTGCCAGTTGATATTATTGATAAATTCAAAAAAAATGAATTTAAAGATACAATCAAAAAACCGATTGATTATGAACGAGAAAAAGCGTATCAAAATATTGTTAACAATTGTATTAAATATTTTGATAAAAATTTTTACTCTATTACACTTCCTACGGGTTTAGGTAAAACTTTTAGTGCATATAATGCTGCAATACGGTTGCAGGAAAGTTATAAAAAGCAGACTGGAATAATTCCAAGAATTATTTATTGTTTGCCTTTTACATCCATAATTGATCAAAATGCCGAGATAATAAGTTCAATATTTAAGAATGAAGGATTATCCGAAACATTGATAGCTAAACATCATTATTTGTCTGACTTTAATGATAAATATGATAAAACAGAACTTACTTTCGAAGCCGGTGAATATTTGACTGAAGGCTGGGAACATGACTTTATTGTTACTACTTTTATTCAGTTATTTGAAAGTATATTCACTAACCGCAATCGTGCTTTAAGAAAATTTCATAATATTACTAATTCGATTGTTATTCTTGATGAAATTCAAAACGTACCACCTATTTATTATGAAGCAATTGAATATGTTTTTACCGGCATGGCTAAATATTTTAATACTAAGTTTATTTTTGTAACAGCTACGCAACCGATAATCTTTTCAGAAACACCGGTATTAGAATTAACAGACCCAACAAAAAAATTAACAAGAATATTTTTTGAAAATCGTGATAGAATAACAATAGATCAAACGTTACTTAAAAAATTTGATTATAAACCTGTAGAAATTGAAAATCTTATTGAACTATTTAAAAGAGATATAGAATCAAATTTCGATAAATCATTTTTATTCATTTTTAATACTATAGCACAATCCCAAATTGTATTTAAACAATTATCTATTTATAATAATTTAGAAGTTTGTGTCTTATACTTATCCGGTTCAATCTTGCCAAGACGCCGTAAACAGATTATCAATCTTATAAAGCGAAACATTAAATATGGTAAACGTCAAATTATTGTATCCACGCAAGTTGTTGAAGCAGGAATAGATATTGATCTTGATATAGTATATAGGGACTTAGCACCTTTGGACTGTATTAATCAATCTGCAGGACGATGTAACCGTAACGGAATCAATAAAAAAGGATTGGTAAAGCTGTTTAACTCCGGAAAATCACAATATATTTATGATAGCACTTTGCTTAATATTACTGAAAAAATCTTGAAAGAATATTCGAAATATTCGTTAATTATTGAAGAAAAGCAATTTTACGAATTAAACCAAAAATATTTTTTAAAAATTCATGAAGCAATGAGCGAATATAGTGATAAATCCAAGGATTTAATAAAAGCAATTAATAACCTTCAATTAGAAAATATTGAAAAAGAGTTTAAACTCATTAAAGAAGAAAACTATTACTATAATGTTTTTATATCATATAACAAATATGCAGTAATGACATGGAGAAAATATATGGAATATTTTAAAATTAAAAATGACTTTGAACGTAAAAAAGCAATTAAAAAGATAAAACCTAAACTAATGCAATATATGACAAGGTTTCCTAAAGTAAATTTTATACCCAGTGAAAAAGATCGTGATAAATTAATTATAAATCTTGAAAACTGGCAGGAGTATTATGATCTAGTTTCAGGATTTAAATTCGGTAATATTGAAAGTAATGTTATTATTTTATAATTTATATATCCTAAAGGTTCTACTAATCCATTGGGTTTTATAACAATACTAAATGCAAAATATAAACACCACTATTATTCGCTTCCCCGAGATTAAACTTGCAACCCGCGATGCCCATAAACTAAGAGGGTATTTCGCTAAAATATTTAAAGAACATTCTCCATTGCTTCATAATCACTTCTTAAATGGTAATTACCGTTATGCCTATCCATTGGTACAGTATAAAGTTATTAATAATATTCCACACCTTGTTGGATTTAATGATGGCGGGCGTCTTCTTGTCGAGCTTTTTCTGAAAATTAAAAAAATAGAAATAAATGGAAAAGAATATCAGGTATTATCAAAAAATATGCAGCAGGTCAGTACAAATATGGCTCAAAACGAACAACTGTATGAATATAAGTTTGAAACTCTCTGGATGGCACTAAATCAGAATAATTATAAAAAGTATACATCACTGTCAGCCAATGAAAAGAGAGAATTTTTAAACATCCAGTTAAGGAATAATATATTGAGTTTTTATAAAGGTGTAGGATATTGGACTGAAGAACAAATTATGGTAAAAGCTTCACTAAAACAAAAACATACTCTTTTTAAAAACAGACAAATGCTTGCTTTTACCGGTGCTTTTGTCACTAATGCTATATTACCTGATTATGCAGGTCTGGGTAAAGCCGTAAGCCGTGGATTTGGGACGGTTCTTAGAAAAATATAATTATTGTTTTATTAATAACCCTAATGGTTTAAAAAAATAAAAATGCAACTTATAGTAGATTCATACGGAGCTTATGTGCATATAAAAGATGAATTGTTTGAAATAAGACTTAAAAATGAAGAAAAAGAAATTAAAAAACATTTTGCCAGCCAGAAAATAAGCACAATTATTTTGAGCAAAGGTGCAGCCATAAGTACAGATGCTATTATTCTTGCAATGAAAAATAATATTGATATTGTGGTGTTGGAATATGACGGTAAACCGGTTGGCCGTTTCTGGCACAGTAAGTTAGGCAGTACAAGTAAAATCCGGAAAAAGCAGCTTGAAGCCAGTCTGAATAATCAGGGCGTATTCTGGATTAAAAAATGGATAACCTCTAAAATATCTAATCAGTCTGAATTTATTACAAGACTTAAAAAACACCGCCCTTCAAGCACAGAATATATTGAAGAAAAAATAAAACAACTAAAAAGCCTGGAAGAAAAAATAATTTCAACAAATGCAGAATTAATACAGAATATTGATGAACAGGTGCGTGGGATTGAAGGAACAGCAGGAAGGATATATTTTGAAACATTAAGTAATTTATTAACCACGCAATATAGGTTTAATGGAAGAAGTTCACGACCAGCAAAAGATCCTTTCAATGCTTTTTTAAATTATACTTATGGTATACTTTACAGCAGGGTTGAAAAGGTATTGATCATTGCAGGGATCGATCCTTATGTTGGTTTTATGCACCGTGATGACTATAACCAGAAAAGCATGGTTTTTGATTTTATTGAGCCATACCGTATCTATGCTGAAGAGACGGTTTTCAAACTATTTTCCGCTAAAAAAATAAAGGACAGCCATTGTGATAAAATTACCAATGGCTATTCATTGAATACTGAAGGAAAACAAATGTTAGTACAACATTTTTTCAAATTTTTTGAAGAAGAAAAAATAAAATATAAAGGGCGTCACCAGGTTAGGGCAAATATTATGCAACTGGATGCCCATGAATTCGCTAACATTTTATTAAAAAATTAAAATATGATTGCCTGGGTAATTTATGATATAAAGAATGATAAAATAAGAAACCATGTAGCCAAGAATTGTAAGCTGGCTGGACTATACAGAGTTCAGAAATCAGTATTTCTGGGCACTTTAGAAGAAAATGAAAAAGATACGCTTGAATTAAAAATAACTGAATTGATAAAACCAGATGAAGATTCGGTATATATTTTCCCAATGAATAAAAGTGAATTAAAACAAACAGTATTGCTAGGTCAGGCATTTGACAAAAAATTAGTAACCGACGAGGTAAAAGCATTATTTATATAAATCCAGACCATCTTAAATTAAAATGTCAATTACACCTTCACATATAATAGAATATTTGTATTGTCCCCGTTTTACATATTTTGAATATGTTTTATGCATTCCGCAATACGAAGAAAAATTCTACAAAGTGGAACAGGGAAGAAAAATACATGAACTAAAGACTCTACAAAACAAAGAATATTTTAGAAAAAGAATAGGTGTAAAAGCTAAATATACCGATCAATACCTTACAAATAAAATACTCAGGGGACAAATTGATGAAGTTGTGGAGTTGCAAGATGATACAATGGCTCCCATTGATTATAAATTTGCAGTTTTTAATGAAAGAATATATGAAACCTATAAAACACAAATATTCTGTTATGCAGTATTAATTGAAGATAATTTTAATAAACAAGTTAATAAGGGATTCCTTGTATACACAAGGAGTAAAAACAAGTTGGTTGAAGTTCCTATAAATTCTAAGGATAAAGCAAATATAAGGTTTGTAGCAGAAAATGTAACAGAAATAATTGATAAAAACATATATCCTAAATCTACAAAATTTAAAAAAAGATGTTTAAATTGCACTTATAGGAATATTTGCATTCAATAATGCCGGTATACAATTTATTTTATGAATTTAAAAAAATGAGCGTAATTACCAGAATATCAATAGAGTATTTTTACGGAAAAATATCTAAAATTAGTAATTTCAGGTTCTTTGACATGCTGAAAAAAGAAAAAGTAATAGAATTGAATTTTTGTCTTTTTTGTTTAATTTTAGGAGATTGCAGTATTACACGGATTTAAGACCGACTTCCAGAAAAACAAGGATTGAAACATCGG
>Ga0315545_1001008_pt1 | contig 28757 bp, 26 predicted proteins | sample SalMarSW160210MG_FD_203096 | JGI IMG/M metagenome (GOLD analysis project Ga0315545, IMG submission 203096) | Salt marsh sediment microbial communities from the Plum Island Ecosystem LTER, Massachusetts, United States - Salt Marsh Sediment SW1602-10 ...
AGACAGTACAGTTGTAGAAAGGATGCACGACCGTCTCATAGGTGGACTCATGGCGTTCATGCTCCACGGGAAACCTCTTTGGAAGAAGAGGCCAAGGCTAGGAAACGAGATAAGCTTGCACGCCTTTGGCCATATCGTTGGAGGAACTCCAGTTACCGTAAGTGAGAGATACCGTATTGCTATGAGGCTTGGGGGAGTTATGGCTGGGAAGAAGGTCGGAGAACGCCTCATGGAAGCGAGCATAGGAGAGGATGAAGCTATAAAACACATTCTCGTTCTCCTGGAACACTGTAAGGTGGGGAAGGTTTCGATGGATGAGACGATAAGGATGGTGCAGAACTGCGAAAGCTTCATGATGAGAGGTGAGGAGCCTTCATGCTATTTTACCACAGGCTTCCTGAATGGTTTCTTTTCTGCTGTTAAGAATCAGCATGTTAAGGAGACGAAGTGTATTGCGATGGGAGACCCCTACTGCGAATGGGAATTTAGATAGGTGAGACTTGATGACGTCTCTTATACAACTACAAGAAATACCGCTTAAAAACATGAAAACTCAAGTGTAATGCTTTAACGCTTAAGGTGGAGATGTCTCCCGCCAACTCCCCCTTTTTTTAAGTTTTAGATTGTTACTATGCAATCACTTTTTGAGAGGCTTTATGATCACTGCTGTTCCATAAGCAGAGAATAACGTAGCAGTTCCCCGTAGTATGTCGCTTGTCTCAAAATCTGTGCGGACTACTGCATTGGCTCCGACACTTCAAAGGAACAATGCTCTACCACAAAACCAAAGACATATACCACGTAATGCAAGCTCTAGGACACAAAAACATCAAAAACACACTGCTTTACATCCAACTCGAAGAAGCACTATTCCAAGGCGAACAAGATTACATCTCAAAAGTAGCAAAAACCCAGAAAGACATATGCGCTCTAATAGAAGCAGGATTCGATTACGTAACCGAGTTTGAAGGCGCAAAAATCTTCCGGAAACCCAAAATCTAACGCAAACAAAACAAGGGCATCTCCAAAAAAGGACCCCCGTCATTTTTACTTATAAAGGTGCGGGGGGTGGGATTCGAACCCACGAACCCCTACGGGACAGGGTCCTAAGCCCTGCGCCTTTGACCTAGCTCGGCGACCCCCGCTGCATACCCACATAGAACCAGAACATAAATTAAACATTTTTGAATTTCACTTAAGAAGCACAAGAGCGGACACACATCGGGAATATCCCAAAGAACTTTAAATACGGCTTTGCATCCAAAACATAATCAAGCCTCGGTGGCCTAGCCTGGTTGGGCATTGCCTTGGTAAGGCAGAGGTCGCGGGTTCAAAGCCCGCCCGAGGCTCCATCATTATGTGTGAATTATGCTGTTTTTGTTTTGTCTGTATATTGTTATGGTTACGGAGGAGTCCGAAATCTCGGTTGTAACTTTTTTGCCTAGTACGGAGTTGAACGTTGCAGATGCTGCACCCTCAACGTAGATGCTCCATTTGATTCCCAGATCATGGCGAAAATGAAGAATCTCTCTGTCTGGTTTAATGTGATGGTCACACTCGAACCATCCTGCAAACTCGGAAAGAATCTTCTTAACCAAAAGAATCACGAAGTTGTAGTCCTGCGCGGCTCCCATTGTCAGCAGCATGTCTCGGGTAATCTCTAAACCTGCCTTTCTCCCTTTTTCTCTCACTTTATCCTCGGGGCAGCATTCCAGCAGGGCAGAGAAACCTTTACGGGTTAAGGTTATTGCGCCGTAACGTAGCATGTACCTGATGTATGCGTATTGCTGAAGTAGCCGGTTCATAAGGGAGTTGACGCTGATTCCCTGTTTCTCAGCTTCCTCATTCAAGACTTTAATCCATTTTTCATCTATTCTGAATGAACGACCGATTGTTTTTCTTTTTTTGTTTAGCAACAACAGGTTGTCTCCTCAAACGACAGGGTTACGATGTATTATTATATAATACTTTTTGACACAATAGGGGCATGTTGTGTACGTCAATGTTTTATTGTTCAAAAACATTCATCTCAATTCATTATGCGAAGTTCGAGTAAAAAAGAACCGATTGACGTTCTATTTGTGGATGACGATAAAGAGTTTTTGAAAAGCGCAAAGCAGTGCCTAAAACTGCAGGGCAACTTTAACATCGAGACAGCTTTTTCGGTTGACGAAGCTCTGGAAAAGATGAAAAAGAAGAAGCCTGATGCAATCGTATGTGACGTTCGGATGCCCTCTACAGACGGCTTCGAGTTTCTGAAAGCGCTTCGAGACAGTAAATATAATGTTCCATTCATTGTGTTTACTGTGGCGGAAGATAAGGAAACAGCCCTCAAAGCCTTTAACTTGGGCGCCAACGGATTCGTTGGAAAGTCCGGTGACCCTGAAGTTGTTTTTTCTACCCTACAAAGATGCATAGAGAAAGCCGTAAGCAGTTAGTGAAACCGGAACCTGCAAGTTGACGGGTTGGGTAAGGCTCCGTTCTGCTTTTTATTTTTTTGTTCCCAGCGAAACTGTGGCTAAAGCTGAGGATAACAGAACAGGCTTGTTAGTAAATGCTATAGGCTTAGAAGCTTTAAATCTTAAATTAAGAAAAGGATAAACTAACGCGCGGCTGGGCAGGGTATGGATAAACAAGACTGGCATCTGCTTTTGTTCCTGTTATTGTCGCATCATCCACCCGAAAAACTGCACAGAACCATCCGCTTACCCCTCCGGGGGAGAAACATCTACTTATGTGCCAGATGCACAGGAGAATTTTCAGGCATACTAAGCCTCCTTATCGCCTGGTTTCTGGGCTTCGAGTTCCCTGCATGGTTATATCTTCCCTTAATCTCCATTCTTCCACTGCCTTCCGCAGTTGATTGGGTCACGCAGAGCTGTAAACTAAGAGAAAGCAGAAACACCATACGAGTATTCACCGGTTTTCTCCTCGGAATCACCAAAGGGCTGCTTCTTCTGATGCTGATTAAAGGATTGTTCTACATGCTTCTCCCCGCCTTTGCCATAGTGGGAGTTTATGTGTCATCCATCTGTCTAATTGCCTGGAAAACCAAGTTTATTGATACATATTTTGATTAAAAAAGTCAAACTCCGACAAATCTAAAGAGCCTTGGTAGTGGAAAAACAAAGCATGTTGAGAAACAGTAATCACAAACAAACAGCTTTCAGTAAATCCTTGTTACTTTTAAACAGAAAAGGTTGAAAATTATCATGAAAAGGCTTAAATTATCTACCCGTCACATAGTGTGAAATAAGGTGGTTTAACAAAATGAGTGAAGAAAGACAATATAGCTTGGCGATACTGATTATTCTCCTGCTCCTCTGCTGGCCTTTAGCACTTATCTACTACTTCACCAGACCAAAGAAAGTAACGACACCCCAAAGAACGTGTCTCGGATGCGGAATGTCAATACCTCAAGATTACAACGTGTGTCCACATTGCGGCAAAAAAGTGGAAAAGGTGCCCACAGCCTAATCTGCCTCTTAAGTCTGGTTTAACATCAAAAACGTATCGCAATTCAAGTGTTTGTTTGGCAGTGGCGTGTAACTATGATATCGAGGAGACTGGTTATAGCAATATCGCTGATAACTCTCGCGTGGATTGCACTATCTGCCACTCTTTTTTTCTATGCAACATCTCTAAGAGAACCCACAGAAGAAATCCTTTTTATTCGAATCAGTGGAGAGTTGACGGATACAACTAAAAACTTTGTTCAAAACACATTGAACGTGGCAAAGTATCGAGGGTCACGTCTGATCATTATCTCCTTGGACACTCCGGGGGGTTACGTAGATAGCACTGAAAGAATGATGACCTTGCTCGACAAGTCCGAGATACCGGTGGTAATTTTTGTAGACCCTCGGGCGATTAGTGGAGGTACCTATCTGCTTATGGCCGGGCATGTTGCAGTGATGAAGTCTGGTTCGCAAATAGGGTCTTGTCAACCAGTCACGGGTACCGGTGAACCTATAACGGAAACAAAATACGTTAACTACTTAACTGGACTCATGAAAAGCCATGCATGGAGCCATTCCAGAAATGAAACCGCTGCAGAGCTTTTTGTCACGGAAAATCTTAACCTACACGCTGAAGAGGCACTCCGCTTTGAAGTAATTGATTTCATAGCTGAGAGTCCTCAGGATTTGGCATCAAAATTAACCAGTTACGTGCTGGTCAAGTACCAAGAGGAAGAAGCACTGCGTTTCACTTTGGTGAAGAGAGAGGAAATCGGCAAATATGATGTGGATCAAAGCTGGGATTTCGAAAACATCGACAAAGCAACGATGCGCGAGTTTAGGAGCACGATAGAGATTATCTCCCTGCCTTCGTACCTTTTTGAGTTTCCATTCGCGCTAAGCATGCCAATTGCCTTCCTGTTTCCTTACATTTACAATGTTTTTGTTGTTCCCCTACTCAGCTTGACTGTGACTCCCTCACTTGAGGTCATCTTGGCTCTATTTTCAGTTGTTAATGGAGCTGTAGGAGTCGTATGCATTATTCTGTTGCTCAGCAAAAAAACGGAACACCCCAAAAACAGCTAACTAAGGTCATTAATGAAGAAGCGAACGAGTCGATTATTTTTTCTATCCTTTTATGTTTGGGTGAATCTTGTGATATGGCAATCTCTGGCTCACGGCAGTGCAGTGACTTAATGTTTATATGCTTTGATTAAAGCTGAATTTTTGAGGGAATGGGGGAAGAAGCGTGATGGATACGGAAAAGGCTGAGGAAAAAGCCATCCGGAAAAGGGTTAAGAGCAGACGCTACGGTGAAAAATATAAGGGAAGAGGAAAATACAAACCGAAAGACCCCGCATAGCATCACCGTTTCTATCCTGCTGCTGGAGAATGATCCCACTGAAAGGAAACCTGAAAACGGTTCTCGCCGACAAACTTGAACCCCAACAACTAAAGCGGATATACAAAACCTACGACATAGTCGGCGACATCGCCATAGTCCGAGTTCCAGAAACCCAAAGGCATCTCAGCAAACTCATCGCCGAAGCAATCATGGACACCCACAGGGAAGTGAAGGCAGTATGGCGGCAATCTGGTTCAGTTTCAGGCGATTATCGGCTACGCGGTTTAGAGTTTCTTTTAGGCGAAAAAACAACCGAGACACTCTACAAGGAGCATGGCTGCGTCTACAAAACTGACTTGAGGAAAGCCTATTTTTCGCCCCGACTTTCCTATGAGCGGCTACGGGTAGCAAAACTGATTCAAAGGGGGGAAGTTGTTTTGAACATGTTCGCCGGCGTAGGCTGCTACTCCATATCCATCGCCAAACACTCAAAGCCCCTGAAAGTCTATTCAGTAGATGTCAATCCATCTGCGGTTCAGTATCTTCGCGAAAACATCAGACTGAACAGGGTTGCAGACGTCGTTGTTCCCATTCAGGGAGACGCAAAAACGGTGACAGAACAAGAGCTGCGGAACGTTGCCGACAGAGTTCTTATGCCACTGCCCGAAAGAGCCTACGAGTACCTTGACTATGCCATGTTGGCGTTGAAGCCTGCGGGAGGCTGGATTCACTATTACGGCTTTGAGTACGCAAAAAAGAACGAAGATCCAGTAGAAAAGGCTGAGATGAAAGTGTCTGAGAAAATGTGTAGGCTATGCAAGGAGTTTCAGGTCGGGTTTGGGCGAATCGTGAGACCGATTGGTCCTCGATGGTATCAAGTGGTTCTGGACATACATGTGAAGAACTAGTTTAGGCAAATTGTTTATAGCCTTCTAACGTTAAACAATACTAGCAATCTGGAGGGACTGGCCATCAAAAAGAATTTAATGAATATCCTTGCCTGTCCAATCGACAAACATTATCCCTTGGAGCTCCACGTTTTTGAGGAAAAGGAAGAGATTGTGGAAGGCGTAATAATCTGCCCCAAATGCTCGCGGTGGTATCCCATCAGAGACGAAATCCCAGAGATGCTGCCCGACGAACTGAGAAACGAAAAAGATGAACTGCCGTTTATGCGAAAATGGAAACAAAGATTCCCCAAACAGATACTGACTGAGGGCAAACCCTTCAACATTGGAAAAGAGCCATAAAAGAAGAGGGACTAACACACCACATATTTACTCTTGTTACAAAAAAAGTAGTGTGCCTTGTTGTTGTTATCCTTGTCGTTCGGGAAGTTTTGAGTAGGTTCCATCCTGTGTCCTGTAAACTGCTAGTCGTGCAACCGTTTCCCATTTTTCTCCGTCGTTTCTTCTAAGCTGAACTGTGATGACTTCTGCTGAGGGGTCGGCTTTTCCGGGCCAGACGGTTATACCAAGATAGTCCTGTTCATTTATGCGCGTGTAGAATCTTGCCTTTGGCTGAGATGAACTCATTTCTTTTCACCACAACCCATTGGATACCCCTACTTTTTATTTTTTTAGGAAATTTAGGTGAAGAAAAAACCCAAAAATCAGGTGAGCCTCTGTTCCGCCAGCGATGCTTCTCCTATACCCGGTTACAGAAGCAGTATTACTCCGGAGACGGCAAACAAAGCTTCAACTGCTATGAGGAAGAGCACAACATCTCTTTCGTACACTTTTTCTTTCACTCTTTTCAGCACCCAGATGGCTATGTGTGTTGTGTCGTAGATGTGCTTGTAGGGCAGCTCTAACGAGCCGTCTTTGTTGGGTTTCGCGAAGGCTTGAACGTCGCCCATCCTATCGACGACTCTGGCTCTCAAATACAGCAGGATTTCTAGGAAGTAGGGGATGAAAAGCCATAATGCGATTCTCTCCATGTTTCCCAGAATAGCTAGGGTGGCTATTAGGGCGCCAATAGCGTAGGTGAAGGAGTTGCCGGGAAAAACTTTTGCGGGGTACCAATTGAAAGCCAGAAACGCCAGCAGACACGCATAGACGATGAATGCTATAAATGTAATCCACAGTTTTCCAACAAGCAGTCCTGTGAAGCTGAAGACAGCGAAGATTACTAGACCCATACCTGACTCCAGTCCGTTATATCCGGCGAGAAGGTTGAATCCGTTTGTGGAGCCGATTACCCCCAATGGGACAATCAACAGGGGATAGAGCAGCCCAAGGTCCATAGTGCCTAGAAATGGAAGTACTATGACTGTTTGGTTGACGTTCAAAACGGTTAAGGGAAGAGCTATAGGAATTGTGAGCAAAACCTTCTGAAGTTGACTTAGTCCTTCTTTCCACCCTAAAACATCGTCAATGAACCCTATGAATCCCGCCAGCAAGACCGTGGCTGAAATGGCAAACGCCTCAACAACATGCAATGAGGGGCTTCCAACCAGAGAGAAAGTTTTCAGGAAGATGTAAATCAGCAAAGCGAAGCAGATGACTATGGCAACAACCAATCCTCCCGATCTTGGAATTGAGGGATAATCAGGCTTGTTCATGTCCTTTCCCACGAGCTGCGCTGCGTTGGCTGATCTGATCCATTTTTTTGTGAGAAACACGGTTAAACCGAAACTGAACAGCAGGACCAGCCCGGCAAGAATCAGTTCATCGAAATCAATGAACAGAAAATCAAAGAAACCAGCGAGACTGGCGTTGAGAAATGTTGTAACAAGGGACAAAGTGAAGAACGTTAACACCACCAATTTTCTTCCCTCAGTTCCTGCATCGTTGGTCAAGGTTTTCTTAGCTTGTTTAAACTGCATCTGTAACCTTAAAGACTTAAGCGTTGCCCATGAAAACGTGTTAACGAAAACAGTTTTTATTTTGTCCAGACGCCTCTTCCGAATCCGCGGTACACAAAACCCGCCTTTTCTGCCTTGGCGGGATTGATGACTTGCCCCATGTCCACTATGGCTGCAGGCTGTTTCATCAGCATCTGGGTTCTCTGCAGATTCAATCGTCTGAATCGGTCATGCGCCACTGCCACAACTAAGCAGTCTGCTCCCTCAACAGTTTTGGATAAAGTTGCCTCAGCGTCATAGCTATTCCTCAAAAGTTCCTTGTGAGAAAAGAAGGGGTCATAAACTTTGACAGATGCGCCTCTCTTTTTCAGTTGGTTCACCAGTTTCTTTGTTGCAGAGTTGGCTGCTCTCTTTCTGTTGGGGACTGAAGAGATGCCGAAGACCGCAATCTTGGATCTCCTTAAACTCTTTTGGCATGTTCGCAGAGCATCCCTTAGCAGACGTATTGCATGATCCATTGTTTCATCGTTTATTTTTGTAGCCAACGACAACATGCGAAGATTAACATCTACTGCTTCTGCCTCTTCAACCAGAAAATATGAATCTCTTGATTTATGAAGCCCAGCCATCCTCGAAAACTTTAGGGGATTAATTATGTTCCGCACCTTAACAAAGTCTATTCCCGCCTCCTCGCAGAAGTGGGCGAACTCGTTTGCGAAGGCAATGTTAACGTCTTTGTATGATTCTTCCAGCAGCTTCACAGCTTCTGCTGTTTTTATGTCTTTTACGCGGACGATTTCTCCCTTTGTGATTGTGTCCAGGATGAGGCATGCAACTTTCAGGCTTCGTTTGGTGATGCCGCCAACAACCGTTGTGCAGTTGGACACGTCCCTTGAGAGATGGGTTGAGTTATTCAGCGTCGAAGAGTATGCTAGACCGAAGTCTTTTCCAACCTCTAATCCGGAGGCGGTTTCCAGTGCTTCTTTTGCCACGGTTTCGGTCATTCCTGGACCCATAGTGTTCTGGAAGATGATCAGAGAGCCTGCGGTTAGGCTCAAGCCGATGTGTTTACATGCTTCTTCGAGCCGTGAATAGTCCGGTTTCTTCTTCTTGTCCAGAACCGATTGGACGCCGATTATTATGACGTTGCTTTCTGAGACCGCTTTTCTGAGGTTGGTTGTTGCCCTGAATCTGCCATTCTTTATGTGCGGCTCTATGAACTTGCGGAAATCGGTTTCAGTGAAGGGAGACTTGCCTTTCTGTAACTGGTGAACCGTGTGGCTGCTAGAGTCAATGCCAATAACGCTGAAGCCTGCTTCGATGAAAAGGCAAGCCGTAACCAAGCCTGTTCGTCCGCAGCCCAAAACACAGACAGTGATTTCTCGCCGCTTCTCCGGCGATTCCAAGTCTTTGCCTGCAAGCTTCATGACTCTAGACATTTTTTTCTCCTGCACCTCATTATTTACCTGTGTTATTAATACGTGGCGAACATTTTTGTTGCAAGCAGATTAAATAGACTGAAAAATCTATCGGTTGAATTTGACAAGAAACTGTAAAATTTTCAGGTTGTTTTTAAGTTGTTGGGTTTATATTATGCGCGTGGATTCTGGAACGTTCTCTTTAACTTCTTTGGAGTGGCAGACGGTGACGTTTCTGGATAGGCTGACGTTGTCTCTGACGATTACGTAATCGCCGATTACGCATCCTTCCATAATTGTTGCGCCTTTGCCTATTGCGGCTCCTTCCCCTATAACTGCGCCCCTTACTGAAGCATCATCCGAGATTGTTGCCTCTGGGAAAACCACAGAATTCTCTACGGTAACGTTTCTGCCCAAAACCGCGTCTCTCCCGATGATTGCGTAGGGTCCCAGTTTCGTGTTCTGCCCGACGGTGACTCCCTCGTCAACCATAACCGGGTCGCTGAATTCTGTTCCCTCACCTATGTGAGCGTCCTTTCCGAGCAGCCGTTTTTCTGGTTCAGCGTCGAGCAGGACCCTGTTTGCTTTCAGGTAATCTGCTGGTTTTCCGATGTCAATCCAGACTCGTTTGAATTCGTAACCGAAAAGTTTGCCCTGTTCTGCCAGCTTCGGGAATACTTCACGTTCAATGGAGACGGGGCGCCCGCCTGGAATGTAGCTGAAGATTTCTGGGTCCAGCACGTAGACTCCGGCGTTGATGAGGTTGCTGGGGGCTTTTCCGGGAGGAGCCTTCTCTATGAATTGGGTTATCCTGTTTTGGTTGGTTAGTTTCACGGTTCCGTATCTGCTGGGGTCTGCGACCCTGTAGAGCGCTATTGTTGCAGTCGCCTTGTTTTGTTTGTGTTTGTTTATGAGCGCCGTGTAGTCGATGGTGGTGAATATGTCGCCGTTCAGGACCAGAAAAGGCTCTTCGTGTCCAATGAGTTCCTCAGCGTATTTGATGGCTCCGCCTGTGCGCATGGGCTTCTTTTCTATGGAATAGGAGATTCTGATTCCATGCTTTGATTCGCCGTAGCGCTGCATGAAAGCTTCAGCCATGTATTTCACCGCCAAAGTAACCCCATCCACTCCGGTTTCGGCTAGGCGTTCCAGTGTCCAGTCCAGCAGAGGCTTGTTCAAGACGGGAAACAGAAGCTTCGGTCGGGTACAGCTTAATGGGCGCAGTCGGGTTCCTACGCCTCCAGCCAGAATTATCGCCTTCAATCCAGCTCAATCCTGAAACAGTAGATGTGAGTTAGGTAAGTAAAAGTTTTGTGAAGGTTTTGCGGGTTAATCTTTAACTGGATAAGATTTAATTTATGGCTTACAGGTATGTTATCTCTTGCTGCATAGAATGCGGGGGTTGCCAAGCCAGGTCAAAGGCGCAGCCCTGAGGCGGCTGTCCCGTAGGGGTTCGTGGGTTCGAATCCCACCCCCCGCACCAATTATGCACTAAGAGAAATAATAAAAACAGGCATAGAATCCACAGAGCGCATGAATGTGCAAATGTTTAAAATGGCTTTTGATTAGGCTTTCGAAAATAGGTTTCCATGTATGTTCCAATAAGCTTTTGAGCGGAAATTAGTTAACTATCATTGATTCGGATGGTAGTCTATAATCTCATAATAGGTTTAAAAAGTAGACCAAATAACCCTATTATCAAAGACAACCTCTCAAAGAACGAGTTGATACGTGACATAATTGTATCATATAATAAAGGCGAGGATTTCAGATGTGGTGATGAGATAGTAAGTTACTTTGATATATCAAACATAAAAATAACTGAAAGTGAAAAACCATTTATTCCTTCTTTATTTGAACCTACACCACAAAGGAATTTTGCAGACCGTTGGCAACAAATAAATCAAATGAAAGATGTTACCTACAAATTCATTAAAAACCTTACACAGAAAAAAAAGGAAATAACTAAGGAAACTACACCTCTTTCAAAAAACATGTTTATAGTTCACGGTAGAGACCAAAAACCAATAAAAGAACTCAAAGCTATGCTCAAGGAGTTTGGTCTTAACCCCATAGTTCTTCATGAACAACCAAGTGGAAGTAGAACTATAGTTGAAAAACTAGAGAAATATTCCGATGTGGGGTATGCTTTTGTGATTCTGACACCCGATGACGTTGGATGTTTCAGGTTTAAAATAAAAGATATCACTTTAGAGACAAAAGAACAGTATTTTACAATACAAGTAGCTAATAAACTTCTAAAGGAATATCTTAAAAAAATGTTTGGACCCCTAAAGCCTCGTGCTCGCCAAAATGTTGTATTAGAGTTTGGCTATTTTATAGGGCTACTTGGTCGAGACAAAGTTTGTTGTTTGTATAAAGGCGATGTAGAGTTGCCTTCTGACATGGCTGGAATAGTTTACATTCCCTTTGAAGAGTCTGTGGAAGAATCTCGAGGTAAAATAATTAGAGAACTCGAAGCCGTTGGTTACGAAATTAAGTTTTGATGCGAAAAAGGCGAAAAAAGTTGAAGTGAAATATAGGTTATGAAAAAATGAGAACCATTCAAGACTTGAGAAAGTTGGCAGAATTGAATCTCTGTAGTGACTGTTTTCTAAAATATAAAGCGTTGATTGAACCGAACGTCAAACAATGGTTATTCAAGCCTTTGAGTGATTGGAGAACTGTCGAATCATATGTCACACAAATGGTAATGAAAATCAAAGGCGTATTCAAGGGTGAACTAATCTTCATTTCTCTTGATGAAGGCGATGACGAAAAATACGCTGATGAAGTTGATGCCAAGGCTTTCAGAAAAATCAAAAAGTGGAGTTTCAAACGAAAAATTGATTTTCTTCACAAGAATGGAATCCTTCAAGATTCTTCCCACAGATTTTTAGATAAAGTAAGAGAAGTCAGGAATACAATACATGATGAGTTTGTCGAGTTGTCTGAGAAAGACTTAACTCTATTCTACATGGCAAGTGCGATTACATCTCAGATATACATGGCTACGATGTATAGTCCTAAGATGAACATATCACCCAACCTTATTTCTAATGCTGAGAAAATTGCTGAACAGTTGCTATTGAAAATAGCCAAGTGAGAACCTCCTACCCCCTCAAATTTGTTGTTGGGAATACCTTCCCCAAAAACCAATAATTTTTTAGGTTAGCTAACTTATAATTAGAAAGATGACGTTGGCGCGGGGAGAGGGACTCGAACCCTCACGGGCGAAAGCCCAGTTGGTTTTAAGCCAACTGCGTTTACCAATTTCGCCATCCCCGCATCATCGTCTGACGCGGCTTTTGTTTAAACTATCCGCATGCTTATTTATATATTTTGTGCCTTATTTTTGCATATTGGTCAAAAATATCCATAAAATGAAGAGATAATAGAATAATAGTATAATAGAGTAATAGAATAATAGAATAATAGAATATAGAGGGTAGATAATAGAATGATAGTATTACAGAATAAAGGTAATAGAAGAGAGAATAAAGAGACTAGATAATAGTTATAAGATCATAGATACTAGATACTATTTTATGTCCAAAAAGAAGCCTGACTGGTTCAAGGAATTATTCTCTGAAGTTCCCTCAGAGTTTCCACCTACCTTAATAATCAAAAAAGGGAAAACTTACAGGGTGACTTTCTTAGAAGAACGTCCAAGAATAGTCATAGGTGGATATGGTAAAAAAACAGCAGTAATCAATGTCAATTATGAAGGAAAATCCCGTTCTTTATTTTTAGGTTCGCATACCGACCTTGCAAGGCAGATTTGGAATATCTGGAAAGCTGGAAATGATTCGCTACTAAACAAAACTGTTGAACTAACAAAATTAGAGAAAAAGGGACGATATTGGAAATACGAAGTCAAACTGGTTTCATAATCTAAATATTCTCTAGAACATTCTTCTATGTCGTTTTAAACACCTCTTCTGTGGACCATAATCGGAGATAAAAATGACCATAGGGGTTCGTAAGGCGAAGCCTCATAGCACGAGAGAAGCGAGTGCTATGGGTTCGAATCCCACCCCCGCACCAACTATGTTAAAAAACTGCTCTGTTTATTCTGCAGGATATTAAGCTGATTATGCTTAACGCTATCTGTGAGGTTTTGCGAAGCAAAGTTTTCAGTTATAGGTTGGCGGCTATAATTTCGATGCTTCAGATATATCACTTGGAGAACCTGTTAGATACGCGCCGAAGCTAACTACCCAGAGCAGAACCGGATAGGCAATCATCCGCTCCATTCCCCCCTTCCCTATTCCCAGATAGGTTCCCGAAAACGTTAGAAAAATCGCCAAGAGTGCAAATGCTCCCAGCGCAACAGATAGGTAGGAGAGAGGCGGTTTCTGCATTTTGTAGGATATGATAGCGGATAGCCCCGAGAATATGAAGGTTATCAAAGAAAAGATACCATGTAATACCAAAACATCTTCTGTGAACAATCCGACACCCATTGCGCCGACACTAGCTATGGCATATAGAACGGGAAGAACTCTGGAATCGGTTGCCCGTTGAATAAAGTAGGTGGCGGCGACTCCTAACACACCTAACAGGAATATTGACGAGTTGAAGATGATGGCAGAGGGACCAACGCCCAAGTCGCTTATCCAATTCTCTGAGATACTATAGCCTGGATAGAGTGCTTCTGCTACGGTTATCATCAGAAAGCACTGGATGCCCCCAATAATCAGCAGCAAACCTGCAATCTTCTTATTTTCGTACTTCATGATGAAAAATATTTTTCTTGAATTCTTAAAATTTGCGATAAATAGGAACTTGCACAACAGTTAATATGCATCCATGCAGCACAAACGTCATCAGGCTCCATATGCAAAAACTTGAAAATTTGGATACAAACAACTGCAAAACAGCTCCTCATACTGAAAAACCAAGAAGCATTTACATAATGTTTCCTATTTATGCTTTTGAATTGCCCATGAGCCATCGCAAACTGCGGAATTCAAGCTGAATCCTTCTCTGCAGCATCCGAACTTCAAGTTGTGTTCTTCAGCCAACGCTTTCGCTTTTTTCATCAAACCAAACCTTATGTTCTCAGGTAAGTATGTTGAACGACCGATTCTCTCCCCCTCACTGAAGTATAGGGGCTTCAATTTCTCTGCGACTTCTGGAAACGCTGCGCTGAATCTCCTCCAATTGTCAGGCTTAACCTTGTATGACGAAGAGGTGACATGCAGCACACCTAAAACGGCAACCTTTTCCACAAGCTCAGCTAAATCATCGTTAAGGAACGGAATTATTGGGTCGATTCTCACGGTGGTGGGGATGCCCGCCTCCACCAACTTTTCTATTGCCTCGAGTCGCCTCGAAGAGACAGGAGCACCGGGCTCAAGCTTCCCAGACAGCACATCATCAGCGGTGAGAACAGTGACGGAAACCACGCAAGGAACTTTCCTTAGGATGTCGATGTCTCTGACCACCAAATCAGATTTCGTGACTATCTGAAGCCTGCAACGGCTTTCCGCCAATATCTGCAAGCATTTTCGGGTTAAACCAAGTTTTTGTTCTAGCCGCGGGTAAGGATCAGAAGAGTTAGATATGGAAACCAGCTCGCCATCTAATCGTGCGGCTTCTCTCTTTAGCCTAGAGAGCAGGTTCTTTTTTGGTCTACAATCATGAAATCGGGGTATGTACGAGGAGGCGTAGCAGTAGAGGCAGTGGTGGTCGCATCCAGTGTAGGGGTTAAAGGTCAACTTTTCTGGGCACGTGCACAACCGGGATTTCCAGGGGTCAAAAACAGTAAGCAACATAACCTAATTTCCAACAACAAACTAAGCTGCATAGCTTTATATTTTGGTTTGCCTGCCCGCACCTTCGCGTGGACACAGAGAACAGAAAAAATCCAGAGGTTAGGCTATGCCGATTGTGTTGCCAACCCCGACCACAAGTATAGTGTCTCCTTCTTTTGTTCGCTCCCTGATAACCCGCCCAAGCCTCTTAACAACCTCGTCAACAGAGTTGATCAGCGCCTCGGCCATCGGCGACAACACCTCCTTCATGGACTGCCGGACAATCAGGGCATAAACTGGAATCTCATGTTTGGTGGCAAGCTCCTCTATCTTGAACCGTTCAATCCCAACCCCGCCAATCGCAGCTCCAACACCCTCCATAACATAACCGGAGTCTTCACCCTCCAACTTCAGCCCAGCGTCAACCATCACAACCAACGACACCTCACCATCATACTCCTCAATCAGCTTAGCCACAGCGTCCCCAGGCTTCCCAACAGTTCCACCAGGACCCTTAGCCCGGGTAACAACAACCCTTCTGCCCTCAACAGCCACTTCCGCGGCAACCATATCCTCTGCCACTTCACGCAGGCTAGCATCAGCCATCAGCTTGGAGGCAACCAACGGACCCACACCGTCGCCGATCGGCTTACCCTGCTTGAAAGCGTCCAGAAACGAAAAATAGGCTTCCGCCTCCTCCATAATCAGGGGCAACTCCATCTGAATCTGCATCGTACTATAGATAGAGCCGCCCTTTTTCCCCACCAAATAATGATGCCGAACAGTACGATAGAGAGAATTCAAGCCTCTAACTGTTTCCACCAGATTCTGCAGATTCTGTATCTGCTTCTCGTCAGCGGAAGGAGCCAACGTCTTAATCTCTTCTTTGACCCTAGCGTCCGCGGTGTCAACCAAGTGCTCCAGCCTCTGGACTACTCCCGATGGGTCCATGCTGTTTGGTTGAATAGTAAAGAATTGAAGAAGGGCTTCAAGTCTAGGCTTCGCGTCACTTTCAGGTTTTCCAAACTCAATAATAGCTGACAGCGCCTCGTCTTTGGCTTTGTCACGCATACGCCGCAGCTTGTTCAAAGACTTGGATATCCGACTCAGCACCAGATTAAGCTGCAGTTTCTGGGAGAAAAAAGAGAAACCGAACACAAACACGAGGTAAACAATACTGACAATGTAAGTTAACATGTCTGAATCCAAAATCAACAAATCTCCTTTCTTGTTATTCTCCCACTGAAACTGAATCATCATCAAGTTTCTGTTTTTGCCTGCTCAAATCAGCCAACCTTTCATCAACGGTCTGCAGCTCGTTTTGCAGCATCTTAATCATGTGCTGGATTCGGTTACGTTTCATTTCCAGAGCTTTCAGCCTACTCTTGGGTTCTTTTTCAAGGAAGATTGAGAAGGGATTTGGCATTCGAGGTATTGTCACTGCCTTAGGGTCCAAGTCCAATACTGCTTGTGCATACTTTTCGAACAGGGTGTTCATGCTTTCAGCGATCTGGCTGTGCTTCAGGAGCGCTCGGTCAAGAATGAGCTTTCCAGACTCGGTGAGGTGATAGATTTTTCGTTTTCTTTTCTGAGGACCCCATTTGCCCTTTATGTATCCCGCCTTTTCTAGGCTCTGAAGTATCGGATAGACGCCTCCGGCAGTTGGTTTCCAGAAGCCCTCGGTTCTGTCTTCGACTTCTTTCATCATTTCGTATCCGTGACAAGGTTTTTTGCCCAAAAGAATCAGTAAGGCGATGCGCATGTAACCTTTTTGTGACTCTTTAAGCCACTTCGCAACTGTCTTTTCTTCGTGCGGGGAATGCATGGTTTTCAGTTCTTCCTAGATGTAAAAGTAATATTTATATTTTAGTGCGATATATTGCAGTGAAATATATGGTGGCAGGGAAGCTTTATATGCGACGATACAAAGTAAAAGTTACGATTGCTCGTAGTTTCGAGTGTTCGCGTTTTTTGGCAGGTGAAACATGTGAACAGTGAAGAAAAGATTACATCTACCCAAGCCGAGGGTGAGGAACTATTGGAAAACAAAGTCATGATCGAAGTAAAAAATCTCACAAAGAAGTTCAACGGATTCACAGCCGTGGATCACATTTCGTTTGACGTGAAAAACAGTGAGGTGTTCGGTTTGCTTGGTCCAAACGGGGCAGGCAAGACCACGATCATAAGAATGCTATCTACATTAACTAGACCCACAGAGGGAACAGCTTCAATCGGCGGATATGACATAGTGAAGCAGGACAACAAAGTTAGACAATTAATCGGTCTAGTTTCCGAAAAAATGATAATGTATGACCGGTTAACAGCTGAGGAGAACCTGCGGTTTTTCGGAAAACTCTACAACATACCAAAAAACACTCTCAACCAAAGAATAGATGAGCTGCTGGAGCTGGTTCAACTTGGCAAGTGGAAGGACTCCAAAGTGGGCACATTCTCAACAGGCATGAGGCAAAGAATGAACGTGATAAGAGCGTTGCTTAACATGCCAAAAGTGCTGTTCCTCGATGAACCCACATTAGGGTTAGACCCTCAATCCACAGTTGAAGTCAGAGAGTTCATCAAAAAAATCAACCGAGAAAACCAAACAACAATCATACTCACCACGCACATGATGAACGAGGCTGACCGCCTCTGTGACCGCATAGGCATCATAGACCATGGAAAAATCTCCACGCTTGACACGTCAACAAATCTGAAAAAGCTTGTTTCAGGTGGTGACACAACTGTCCTGAAGCTGGAGATTCCAAATCTAACCAAAAAGATGGTCGCTGCGATACAAGCCTTGGATTGTGTCAAGTCTGTGTCTCAGGAGAACGCCGCTCACCTCAAGATTCACGCAACAGGTAACGAAGCATTTGACAGCATAATTGATGCCGCGAGAGCAGAGAAGGCGAAAATAAATTCGGTTGAGAATCTGCAGCCTACACTTGAAGACGTTTTCTTGTACATAACTGGACGCGAAGTTAGAGACAAGGCAGACAACAAAATCCCAATGCGTGAACACGGGCCTTTTAGGTCGAAACGGAGGGTAAGGTGATCTGAATGGGTGCCAAAACAATGATTTCGCATAGTTTCAGGATTGCTTGGAAAGATTTGATGGAGTTGTTCAGGAACCGAATGGGACTGGTTCTGCTTATCCTGATGCCGATATTCATGATGACCATGGTTGGTTTCATATATCCCTCTGAGACCTCCCTGAACAACGTATCCATTGCCTTAGTGAACGAAGATGTAGGATTCGGCGATTACAGTTTAAGCTCAACTTTCATTATGGCATTAAACAGCATAAATGACAACACAGGCATGATGACGCTTACGAATGCTTCTAATCTTGATGACGTAAGAGAGATGATTCAAACCGGAGATGCTGAAGGCGGCATAATAATCTCCAGCGACTTCACTTCAAACATTATGAGCGGAAAACAGGGAACAGTCACGATCGTAACCGATGAGTCCAATCCGCAAATGTCGGCGATGATACAAGCCGTTTTGGGACAAGTGTTTGAACAGATGGGCACAATGTTAGCTCAGCAGAACGTTCAGGGACTAGGAGTTGATGAAAACACCTCGTTAGCGGTCGTGAAGCCATATAATGTTCAGGCAACAGGAGCTGTTGAAGGCGAATTCAGCTATTTCGATTTTATTGCTCCGGGAATTATGGCGATGACCGTTATGATGAGCGTTATGACAGGGCTCCCCGCGGCTATTTCTCAGGAGCGAGAAGTTGGCACGCTGGATGGAATGATGGTGGCTCCCATCAACCGGCTTGCGGTGATACTTGGGAAAACTCTTGCCCAGATGGCTAGAGGCATACTTCAGGGGGTTCTCATACTCGTGTTGGCTGTGACTGTATTCGGCGTTACTGTTCACGGAAACATATTGCTGGTGTTTGCTTTGCTGCTGCTGGGCGTGTTCAGCTTTGTTGGTTTAGGCGTTGTGTTAACGTCTTTTGCGAAGGATCAGGAGACAGCCGTGATGATGATGACTACAATAATGTTTCCGATGATGTTCCTCAGCGGAGTGTTCTTTCCGATAGAGCAGATGCCATGGTTCATGCAGAGCATCTCGAAAGTTCTTCCATTAACCTACGTCGCCGACGCCTTAAGAAAAGTTATGGTTCTTGGAGCAGACATACCCGCAATAACCCCAGAACTATCCATACTGATAGTGTTCGGAGTCGTCATGACGGCAATAGCGGTACCAGTATTCAAAAGAGCAATGACACGATAACATACCAACCGACCAGAAAACACACCACAGAAACCACGACATTAAACAGTGCGACAGCAACCTACGCTACACTATTTTTCTGTGACAAATATGTAAAATAAAAGAGTTTAGAACGGGCATCTAGCAGGTTTTTTGCTAAATGCCTGTTTTGGGTGTGTTGTCGTCTTGTTTAGGCTGTGTCGATGAACTTGTTGGCTTTAGGTATCTCCTCGGGCAGTCCCCTTCTCTTCCGTATCTCCGCTATAACTTCCATTGATATGCTTTCAGGAACCTTTTCCCAATGATCAAACTGCGTCTGCCAGAATGCGTGACCAGAAGTCGCTGATCTCATGTCAGCGGAGAGACCGAAAGTCTCGGAAACTGGAATGAATCCCTTGACGTTGGTTATCGGTCCCTTCTGTTCTGAAGCAGTTACTCTTCCTCTTTTACGGGTTATTAACCCAGTTACTTCGCCAACAAACTGGTGAGGAACCGAAACCCCGATTTTGTAGATAGGTTCGATGAGAACTGGCCTAGCTGTAAGGAACGATCCCCAGAATGCCCTTTTCATTGCTGGCATAATCTGTGCGGGTCCACGGTGCACGGGGTCTTCGTGCAGCTTTGCATCCAAGAGCGTTACTTTGACTCCTCTTATTGGCTCATCGCAGAGGGGACCGTTTTTGGCTGCCCACCTGAAACCTGAATTAACCGTCTCCTTCACTTCTCTGAGGTACTGGATACCTTTAGTCATATCCACCAAAATGTTTTTGTGCTCTTCTAGAGCCCAAACGTTTTTAGCTTCGTGAGCCGACCATCCTGCCTCCTCACGCAAAGTGGTGTTGATTCGTTTGTTTCCCATCGCCTCAAACAGGGCACCCTTCTCCATTAGATCAACAACATTTTGGTCAAGAGGTTCCACTTGAACCCAGAATCTGCTGTGCTTGTTGGGGCTCTTCGCCATCGCCACTACACCTTGCGTAGATACAGTTTCTCTGTAGACGACCAGCGGCTTAGACGTTAGGAGTTCTAATCCTCCGCCGTATTCTTTCAGGAATTTGACGGCTATCTCAAGGTGGAGTTCACCCATTCCGCTGAGAAGATACTCGCCAGTTTCTTTGTTGATTTTGGTAACCAAGTTTGGATCGTCGATGGCTAAACGGTCCATCAATTCGATGAGGCGCGGCAGCTCCCTAGGATGTTTAGGTTCTATGGCAATTGTGATGACTGGCTCGGAAACGTATTGTATGCTTTCGAACGGAACCATAGCGTCTTTGTGGTCAACACCTACAAGGGTTTCTCCTGCCCTAGCAAGATCCAATCCCAGCACCGCAGCTATGTTTCCGGCGCCTATCTTGCCAACAACCTCTCTGTATGCACCCATATACATGGAAACCTGCTGAACACGATAATCCTTTTTGGCGCCCACCAAATAGACCCGATCGCCTTCGTTAATGCAACCCGAAAAGGCGCGCCCAGTAGCAACTAATCCTGCATGAGGGTCCATCTGGGCTGAAGTCAAACAGATTACTGTGGGTCCATTCTCGTCACATTCAATCATAGCCTTTCCAATCTCGGAGTCCACCTCGCCCTTCCAGACTTTTGGAACACGATACTTCTGGGCAACTACCGGATTCGGAAGCTTCCCGACAGCCATATCCAATATTGCAGTGTGAAGGGGAACAGTCTCTGCAAGTTCTTCAGAGCGCCCATTCTGATAGGCGTCCACAACATCGCTGAATTTTATTCCCTTCTGCTCGGCCATGTCAAGCGTGAAGCCCCATTTGTGCAGGGCAGAGCCGAAGGCTACTGTTCCCTTGGTTGCGTCGACTTTCCATTGTTCTTTGTGTTCTTTCTCTCCGTACAATGAAATCAGGTTGTTGAAGTCCCGGATTATTCGGAGAAGTTTGGATTGTACCTGGTCTGTGTTGAGTTTCAGTTCTTTGATTAGACGGTCGACTTTGTTGATGAAAAGAACGGGTTTCACTCGTTCATTAAGGGCTTGGCGGGTGACAGTTTCTGTTTGAACCATCACCTCTTCCACGGCGTCTACAACCACAACGACTCCATCGATGGCTCTGAGGGCACGTGTCACTTTGCCTGTGAAGTCTACGTGTCCAGGCGTGTCTATGAGGTTGACGACATGTGATTTGCCTTCGATCTCGTGGAGGAGGGAAATGTTTGCTGTTTTGATTGTGATTCCCCGCTTCTGTTCCTCCTCAAGATAGTCAAGGGCTCTTGCGGCTCCTGCGATTTTAGGTGACAGGAGACCAGCTTCGGCTAGAAGGGAGTCTGACATTGTTGTTTTGCCGTGGTCTATGTGGGCAATTATGCCGATGTCCCTGATTTCCTCTTTTTTGCTCATGAGCTTTATGATGTCTTGCGTCTGTCTAAATTTGGGCACCTTGTAATATTCTCCTAATTGCTAATGGACAGCATGCTAGATGAAAAGCTAACCTATAAGCGTTATCGTAGAGTAAGATTAATCGAAGCAGACGACAAGGAAACTGCCCTTATTCCTTGCATTCATAAGAAAGCTTACAGTTTATTTAACTAACAAAAACGTCACAGCGTAACAGGTCAAATTTCCTTGACAAACCAAACGACAAATTAGTCAAGTTTCTTGACAAAAATGCTTTTCAACTATACAGGTTTTGTTTACAAAAAAGTGTTGACCAAAAAGTTTTTTGCTTGAAAACCTGAAATATATATTCACGGGGAGACTCTGTTGAGAAAGAACTTGCTTCTTTCATGTATTGCTCTTGTTGTTTTGTTGAGTTTGGTTGTTTCGGTTGAAGCTGATTCGATATTTTGGGCTTACAGTTATGAAACAGAATTTGATAGCTCAAGTGGGACTTGTGTGGTTGCGACTTCTGATGGCGGATACGCCGTAGGAGGCAGCTTAAATTCTCATGCTTCGTTGTTCAAAACTGACGCGTATGGCAACATGGAGTGGAACAAAACATACCAAGGAATATGGGCTGATCGTTTTTACTCGTTGGTTGTGGCTTCTGATGGAGGATACGCAATAGCTGGCAGCACAAATCTTGATTTTTGGTTGGTCAAAACCGACGAGTATGGCAACGTGGAGTGGAACAAGACATACGGAGGAACACATGGTGATAGAGTCTCCTCGTTGGTTGCGACGTCTGATGGGGGATATGCAATAGCTGGCACCCTCACTTCAGAGGATGTTGTACAATTTGATGCATGGTTAGTTAAGGTTGACACGTATGGAAACATGGAATGGAACAAGACATATGGCAAGTTTGGTGTAGAAGATTATGACTTCTTTTATTCAGTGGTTGAGACTGCTGATGGAGGATTCGCCTTAGCTGGTTCCACATATTTCCAAGGTTTGGCAGATGGGAAGTGGATTGAAGAAGACAAGAATTTTTGGCTAGTTAAAACCGATGCATTTGGGAACATGATGTGGGAAAAGACATATGGCGGAGCAAGGGATGACGTTGTCTGCTCGGTAGTCGAAGCATCTGATGGAGGATACGCTCTAGCTGGACACACATGGTCCTTTACGGGTACTGGAAGCTACAGCGATTTTTGGCTGGTTAAGACGGACCAGTATGGAAATGTGGAGTGGGATAAGTTATACGGAGAACTAGCCAGTGATGACCTTGCTTACTCGATGATTAGGACGTCTGATGGGGGATATGCAATGGCGGGATACACAGAATCTTTTGGCGTTGAAGGACATGATTTTTGGTTGGTTAAAACTGATGCATCAGGAAACATGGATTGGAACAAATCAATCGGAGGCTTGGCGACTGATGTACCTGAGTCATTGGTTGAAGCAAACGATGGAGGGTATGTAATGGTAGGTTCCATGAGTGACCGTCATACGTTGATACGTTACATTTTGTTGGTGAAGACTGACGAAACTGGCTATTTTGCAGGCACAATTATTCCCGAGTATCACTCATTGCTCTTTCCGTCAATGCTGTTGACTGCAACTCTGGTTATCATAATCAGCAAAAAAAGACTACTTCATCCACGTTAATAAGAAACTTGAGTTTTGTCCAGCTAACCTATTAACCTTACCCTAAAGGTAAAATAAACTCTCATGAACGCCACTTAAAATTCTTTGAGTAACTGGCGTTTTGGGGCAGTTTTGGCAATCATGGAAGTCTAGAATATGTCGAGTTTGGGAATATGTTGTCTATGGTAGGATAGTATTTATCCAAAATATTGATAGTGTATTCATTGGATTTGGGTAGGGATTATGTCATGGCTTATGCGATTGAAATAGAGCTTCCTCGGTCTGGTGTTTGGTTCAAGTATTTCACCAGAGTAGATTCTTTGGAAGAAGCCGAGAGCATCAAACAGGCGGCAGAAGGAAAAATCAAAGCACGGATACTGAAGAACTTCTGAAGCAGAGTTCTTTTCTGCCTCTCGCTTCAACACTCTATTTGCAATCCATGAAAAGGCGAAGACATAAAGCATAATTTTTGTTAAAAAACGAAAGATGTTTAAAGTTGGGCGCTTCAAACAGTTTCTCTGCGGCTAGTGGCTGCGGAAAGAGCGCCGATGACAATTCAGCTGAACGAAAACCTGAAAGAACGTGTGCTGGAACTATGTAGGGATATTGCTGACTCTCGACAAATTGCCGCCGTTTGTCTCTATGGTCCATGGGTCTGTGGATACGCCGACGAAAAGACTGACGTAAACGTTTTGCTGGTTCTTGAAAAATTCACTCTCCGAGTAAACACCTATTTTGAGTCTGCGGATGGCGTTAACGTCTCCATTTTGACAGTTAACCGTTTGGACTTTGAAAGAGATGTGAGAGGAGGGTGGCTGGGAGAATTCTTCTCCGAAAAGGTGACTGGTCCCTACGAACCCTTAAAGAATGGAGAGTATCTGCGGCTCAATGAAGTGAAAACAAAAAAGAGAACCATCTTGGAGCTTCTCGAGAACCTAATCCTAGAATTTCCGGAGTCATCTCACGAGTTTCTGATCAAAAAGGAATACTTCATGTACGAAGTTATGATGAGAAGGGCTAGACTGTTTCCTTCCCTAACCTACAGTTTTCTCAACATGTCAAAAAGAAATCTTAGAAGAAAAAATATGGAAGCCATTATGGATGGATACTTGGAAGCCCTCGACGAACTGGAAAAAGAAAAAATACTTTTTCGTTCAGACGGCTACATCAAAATCACGCGAAGACATATTGCCGCTTTCAAGAGACGGAAATCGAGGCTGCCCCTCTTTCTCAAGTCCATTCAGAGAATAGCACTTCCTCATCTTCTCAGCGTCTACTCAAAAACTGTCAGTTCACTTATTCAGGACCAAAGAATCTTCATGGACAACCATAGGAAAGTTAATGCTGACGGGCTGGTTTCCAGACTGGAAGACCCCAAAAACTATGTTTCGCTTCCCACGCCTCTGGGACCCGTCTCCCTTTCAGACAAATCCGGCATTGAAGATGTGGCTAGAAAGATTATCCCAGACGGCGAGTTGTCGAAGATACGGGTTAAGAACATCGGGGGCGTCTTGAACGACGTCTACCTTCTCACTCTAACAAAGAACGGTGAAGAACAAAACTTTGTCGTCAAAAGATTCAGAGATTGGTCGAATCTCAAATGGTTATCTCTCACCTTGTGGTCTTTCGGAACCACATCCTTTGCCGTGCTTGGGCAATCCAGACTGGAGAAAGAATACGCCATAAACAAGCTTCTGCACAGCAAAGGCTTTGCGGTTCCCAAAATTTTCTACATCAGCCCTCAAAAACGCTTGATCTTCGAGGAGTTCATTGAGGGAGAGAAACTGGCGGAAACCATCAAGCGGATATTCTCAGCTAACAAAACTGCGGAGGATGTTGCCTTGGTTAAGGAGGCGGGACGAAGGATAGCGGAGGTGCATAGTTTGGGTGTCAGCTTGGGGGACTGCAAACCCGAGAACTTCATTGTTTCAAAAGATGAGATTGTTCTACTGGATCTTGAGCAGGCAACAAGAGATGGTAACCAAGCTTGGGATATCGCCGAATTTCTGTACTATTCGGGACATTATAGTCCGCCCATGTCCTCCACCAACGCTGCAGGCATCATAGCCAGGAACTTTCTTGAAGGATACCTGGAGGCTGGAGGAAAAAAGGAGACAGTGAAGAAGGCTGCGTCAGCGCGATACACCAAAGTTTTCAGCGTGTTCACGGCACCACATGTCCTCCTCGCCATTTCTAGCATTTGTCAAAAAATGGGAAGAGACCAAGCGGAAAATGAAGGTTAAAATGTGAGGGTGTTTTTTCCGGGTTTCTTTTATGCGAATTCGCTGTTGAGTGTTTGAGCTTCGTTTTCTGATATCCAGCCCTCGTCTCTTAATTCTGTTAATCCTTTTTTGATGGCTACCTGTAACTCTTTTGTCCGTAAGATGTTAGCTTTGGTTCCCGCCTCTGTTATCTCCTTCTCAAACACTGGATTCTCTTGGGTTAAATCCACAAGTCGGTCCACAAGGGTTGCGATTGCTGGTGAGCGGGACTGGAGAAACGATTTCATTTTTCCGGCTCCGAAGACACCCTTCAATTTTGTTTTGATACCCATGCTGCCTACATATGATGGGGGGTAGACAACGTATCTTTTTCCAACTTCTGTTTCGTAACAAACAAAATAGACTGAAAGGTAAATCAGTGCATTCTTTCTTCTTCTTTCTTCGGCGCCAATACTGTCAATCTCGTTTAGGGCTGCCTCTTTTGCTTTAATCATCTCATCAATCTGTTTTATTATAGAAGAGGTCTTCTCCTCCAGATCTGCTAATTCCTGCTGTTCCAGTCTGGTTCTAGCCTCCTTTGCAGCTTCTATGTCCCGCAGAGCCTTCATTGCATCTTCAACACGATCATCCGGTTTCGTTCTTGCCCTCGCCACCTTAATTTTCTTTGCATCCTCAACATCCGCTATCTCCTTGTCAATCTCCTTGATTTCCTTGTCCAAAACTGGAAGCTTCTTTTTGATCTCGTCGAGCTGCTGCGTCAACTGAAACTCTCCAGCCTCGTCTTTACGTTCCCTGCAACCTTTTATGTCCGCTTCAATGCGTTCGATGTCGGTTGACAGACGTTCAAGCGTTCTTTCTGTTCTAACCTTGTTTTGTTGAAGTGCACGGAGTTTCCTGTCATAGTTTTTGGAGATTCTGGTGATCTCTTCATCGCGGCTCTCTTGAATTTTCTTTACTTTTTCCATTACTTTGGGTTTGACCTTCTTGATTCTTTGATCAAACTCTTTTATGGTCCCCTTTATTTCTGCTCGAAGAGCTTTCGCCTGTTCTCTTGTCTCTTTACTTAGGAGCTTCATGGTTCTGCTTAGAGTTTGTATTTCCTTCTCCACTGTGTCCCTTAATTCAGAAAGTTTGTCAAGGGAAGTTGAGACCTCGGACTTATCTAGGAGGGGGGATAAAATCGCTTTTGTTGTTGCCTCTTTTCTGATTGACTCTGCGTCTTGGAGATAAGCAATTAAATCTTGCGTGAAATTCGGGTTTGTGATAAGGCCTTCTATGGTTTTTCCCTCTTTTCCAGCGAAGTTCTGGAAGTAGCTGGCGTTCTGGGATAGGGCTGCACAGTAGGCTTCACGTGACTTGGAGCTTGCTTGAACATCGTTTTCGAAGGCTTTGACGTCTGGAAGTACGTCGTAAGATATTGACGGATTCGTGAATTCTAGTCCATCGAAGATTAGGGTCCTTCCCATCCATGGAATCAGCCATATGGGATAACAGGTTTCAGCTATGAAAGCCAGATTTTCCTCCGGTTTCTTCAAGACTCGCCCTTCGCCCTTCTTTCTGTCTCTTTCGGCTAGATAGAAGATGGCTGCCATCTCCATCTCCTTGGTGAAGGGTTTAAATCGGTCTTTGCCAGCAACCGCGAAGGGGAGAATAAGTTTTTTGATTCTTTTAGCCAAGTTTCCCACCATGTTTCAGTTCAAATAAACTTGAAATCTGCCTCTGTTAGTGTGCTGTTTAACTGTCATGATTTGAATCCCCCATCCCGCAAAGAGATGAAATCGACTTTACTTTAAGCCAGAAATGTTATTTAGGTTTTGTTGCTTTCCGAGTTATCAGCAGAAAAGACCAACATGCTATCGAACTAGATAGAAATCGAACAGGTATTGTTGCATGGAATCAGTTCTTGATCACGGAGCATTTAAATGTGTGTTAAATGTTTGCAGTTGACGGTGGATAGCTTTGAATTATTGGAAAGACATCCCCGTGGGGGAGAAGCCGCCGAAACTGTTGAATGCTGTTATCGAGGTTGTGAGCGGCTCAAGGGATAAATATGAGTACAAGTCGGATTGGGAAGCTTTTGTTTTGGATCGGATTATTCCTTCTTCTGTTGTTTTTCCGGTTGAGTACGGTTTCGTGCCTCAGACATGGTACGATGACGAAGACCCGCTTGACATCATGGTCATGAGCTATGAACCTTTAGAGGTTGGATGCATAGTCAGAGTTCGAGTTATAGGGGCTTTAATAATTGAGGATGAGAAAGGACCGGACCCGAAAATTTTGTCGGTTCTTGCTGATGATGCACGGTTCGAGGGAATCAAAGACATCAAGGATGTCCATGAGCACAAACTTAGAGAGATACAGGAATTTTTTGAAACATACAAGCGGTTAGAGCCTCACAAGTGGGTGCGAATAAAAGAATGGCAAAACGCGGAAGCCGCACAACAAATTGTCCAGCACGCCGCCAAACAATATGATGCGAACAAAGCATAAAAAACGCCACAACTGGTGCCCACATACCTTTCACTGTCAACTGTTAACTTTTCCGATTTTCCTTACATTTCATTTGCTTCCATGATGTAGACCAAAAAGGATTTTTGTGTTCCATCACATTTGGGTTTGTGATAAAAGATGCCGTTGAAGGCTGTGCTCTTTGACCTAGGGTTCACTCTTACAAAAACCGCGTCTTTTCCTGAAATCTACAGGAGAATTCTTGCCCGTTTCGGGGTTACAGCGTCACTTGGCGACATTGTCAGGGCTCAGAACGCAACCGAGGGCGAGTTTGACATTGCAACTTATGATGAGAACCGGCGAAAAGAGTTCTGGACAAACTATAATGCTTCGTTACTCGAAAAGCTGGGCATAGAAGAGAAACGGGTTTTTTTGGCTGCACAGATTGATGAGCTTTGGTGGAAATGTTCTCATGTGCAGCTTTACCCAGATGTGGAGCCTACGCTATCCCAGTTAAGGGCTAAGGGCTTGAAGCTGGGGCTTGTGTCCAACGGCTTCAAGCAAGACCTTGAATACATTCTGGGGGAGTTGGGACTGGAAAAATGGTTTGATGTGGTTGTGTGTATTGACTCCTGCAACTGCGCCAAGCCTGATAAAGAAATCTTTCTCTACGCTCTAGACAAGCTCGGGGTGAAACCGTCTGAGGCTCTTTTCGTCGGCGATTCTGTTGTGCACGATTATGAGGGCGCATCGAATGTTGGAATTAAGCCTCTGCTCATAGACCGTGAAGGGAAGATTCAAGGCAGATATGACAAGATTGCGAGCCTAACCGAGTTACTAAATATTGTATAGGGACGCGCGCGTGCAACAACAATCTAAATTGCACGGGTACTCATCTAACTGGTGTAGCTCAGGCTATTTCGGGCGGTTTTCTTTTCGCTTTTTTTTCTTTTCCGCTCGTTCTTTCTTGGTCATTGGCTTCTTCTTAGAGCTTTTTCCCATACCCAATTCAATCACCATATTGAAGTGTTCGGAGTGGAAAATAAAATTTTGGATTGTGTGCACGCATTCCATCGTTTGAAT
>Ga0315545_1001009_pt1 | contig 28752 bp, 25 predicted proteins | sample SalMarSW160210MG_FD_203096 | JGI IMG/M metagenome (GOLD analysis project Ga0315545, IMG submission 203096) | Salt marsh sediment microbial communities from the Plum Island Ecosystem LTER, Massachusetts, United States - Salt Marsh Sediment SW1602-10 ...
CCGCATTCCGATCGCCCTTGGGTTCGAATACTATGGGCACTGGCTCATGGAAATAGGGAGACATAGCTCATGTTAGCTGTTCGGGATTCTTACCTACCAACTCTTGACACTAACAATTGTCAAAAACGTATTGACAAATTCCCTGTGCTATGTTTACAATTGCGTCCTGTATAAGCTACTGAAGTGGCGTAGTATTGTGATGTTTTCCACAGCCTCCCAGGGGAATTTGCCTAGCGTCGTTGTTATTATTTTGCGCACACAAAGTGCGCAAGGGAGGCTTTTGGAGTAGCTGATGTAAAAGCCAATAAAAAATAGATAGTCAGAGAAGAGCCTCCTGTCTGGGAGGCTCTTCTCTTTTCAAACAACTGTGAGGAGGTAACAAATGTAAAGAACGGATTGCTAAAGCAGACCATATTTAAACTAAAGGAGGACACTATGCCACCGTACGCCTTTTTCAAAGAGCAATTCATGCCTCTATCTGAGGCAAAAGTTGGAATCATGACTCAGTCCCTGCACTACGGTACCGCCACCTTCGGCGGTATTCGTGGAAACTGGGATAGTGAGCAGAAAAGATTCTGCCTCTTCAGAATACATGCCCATTATAAACGTATGCTTGATGCTTGTCACATTCTAAAGATCAAGCTTCCATATTCCATCGAGGATATGTGCCGACTGAGCGTAGAGCTCGTGGTGAAAAGCGGCTACCAAGAGAATGTGTACATCCGTCCCTTGGCGTACAAAAGCTCCGAAGCCATAGGGGTTAAACTCTACGATCTAGAAGACGACTTCTTCATAATCGTAACCCAGCTTCCGCCTTATCTTGGCACAGAAGGCGTTCGTTGCTGCACGTCATCATGGCGTCGTGTGGACGACACGATGATTCCAGCACGAGGTAAGATCTGCGGCGCTTATGTGAATAGTGCTTTAGCCAAAACTGATGCCCATGAAAATGGCTTTGATGAAGCAATATTGCTGACTCATGATGGGCATGTCTCTGAAGGCACCGGAGAAAATATTTTCCTGGTCATCAATGGAAAGTTGGTCACCCCTCCCTCTTCCGACAATATCCTTATGGGAATCACCAGATATACAGTAATAGAACTAGCCAAAAACGAACTAGGCATAGACACTGTAGAGAGAAGCGTCGACCGGAGTGAGCTTTACTTGGCTGAAGAGTGCTTCTTTACCGGAACCGCAACCAATATAGCACAGATTGTGGAAATCGACCACCGCCCAGTAGGCAATGGTCAGACTGGCAAGATAACTGCAAAGCTACAAGAGCTTTTTGCTCAAGTGGCACTGGGAAGAAACCCCAAGTATTCTGATTGGTATACCTTGGTTTCTCCCGCTCGGTAGAGGCGCAGTCTTCAAAGCTCAATCCTGAAGGTTTACCCTTAGAGCCTTGAGCAAATAGAGGACACGGCAACTTTGCTCCAAGATGCTGGTATAGTAATAAGCTTCCTCTAGTAGCTGGCCAATAGCAAAACTGCCGTGGCCTTTGACTAAGACTACTCTATATTGTCTTATTGCCTCAGCTATCTCCTCACCGAGTTCCCCAGCCTTTGCCATTGTTTCTTTGCCCAAGATTAGCACCCTTGGCAAGAGAGCCCGCCCTTCGATATCGCAAGGTATAATCTCCTCTTCTGTAAAGGACAAAGCAACAGCATAAAGTGGATGAGCGTGAACTACAGCTAATGCTGAGGTGCTCTTATAAATAGCGCGGTGAACCGCCAACTCGCTTGAAGCCAAAGGCGTAGCTCGACTATTCGTAGCGATCCCGGTTTCTACCAAATCCGCTTCTCTAATGGAACCTAACCCACTACCACGGTGCGTAATAAGTAAACGCTCCCCTTGCCTTATGCTAAGGTTACCGCTCTGCGAGGAAACAAGTTTTTGAGTAAAAAGAGCGTGCCCTACCTCCTGGAATTGAGACAACATTACACTTAAATCCTAATCCCCAAATGCTAAATGCCGCTTCTTGGGATTTCGAAATTAGCGCTTCGCATTTTGTCCTTGTCTACGGCATGGCACGAATGATAGCAATAACTCTTCCCTGAATCTCAGCGTTGCCTGAGCTAGTATAGATGGGTTTCATCTGAGTATTCGCCGGCTCTAAGCGAATACGATTTGGTTCGGCAAACACTTTCTTTAGTGTAACCTCCTGCTCTCTCTTAAGCCAAACCGCTGCCATTTCTCCCTCCTCAACGCTGCTTACAAAGTCCATCAAGACAATGTCGCCATCCTTTATTAACGCATCTACCATAGAGTTGCCCTTCACTCTAAGGGCGTAAACTTGCTTACCTTTTGTCAACTCCGCAGCTACCTCTATTCCTTCGGAAGAGGGAATATTCCAACTATCAGGAGCAGGCACCGGAATAGGTTCACCAGCAGCTATGCTTCCTACTATAGGGATATGAACAACCCTATTGCTATTCTGTTGATTGTTTAGAAGCTCAATTCCCCGCGATATGTCGCTGTGACGACGGATATACCCCGCCTCCTCTAGTCTATCCAAGTTGTAAGCTACCACTGAAGTGGAACTTATCTCACATCTATCAGCGATATCCCTGATGCTTGGCGGATAACCTTTATCACGCAGGAATTCACAGATAAAGGTGATAATACGTTTCTGTCTTGAAGAAAGGACTTTTGCAGCCAAAGAATTAGCCTCTGCTTCTTTAAGATTGCTCCGTTTCCTCCCGCCCTTGCTCAGGAATTTGACTTACTGCAGCCGGGGTGTTCAATTTCTGCATTAATCGAGATTTGAGCCGCGCAGCTTTGTTTTTGTGAAACACCCCCTTGCTTGCAGCTCTATCTATGTTGCTAATAGCCACCACTGCTCCCTGCTGGGCTAACTCCAAATTCTCTGCACTAAGTCTCCTTGCCCTGCTCATATAAGTCTTGGCCCTACTTCGCACCAAGCGATTTCGCAATCGTTTCTTCTCCGCCGTTCGGGCTGCCTTGCTGACCGATTTACTAGCTGGCATTCGTATCTCCTTTCCTTACTACATTTATTACATTCCACAGCGAATGTATCTTAGCTATTAGTCTACTTAACTGAGCTGTGCTGTTGATTTCCAAAGCAATATGTAGTGAGGTAACATTATCATCATGGTTAGCGGTATCAATGTCAGTAATATTCACCCTTTCCTCAGCTATAACAGCACCAATATCCCGAACTAACCCAACTCTATCCCAGGCATCAACTTGGATAGCCACAGGGTACACCTGCTCCACATCCCCCCAGTCCACAGCCACCAGCCGCTCCTTCTCCACCTCGTTAATAATGTTAGGGCAGTCTTTACGGTGCACGGTAACGCCACGGCCTTGGGTAATATAACCAATAATCTCATCTCCTGGCAAGGGGTGACAACAATTAGCTATGCGAGTGAACAAGTCACCAACGCCCAATACCTTAACGCTTGAGGAGCTGAATTTACGAGGAACTGAAATTTCGACCGCCTCATTGGGCACTTCCAAATTCGTGCTTAGTTTAAGCGCCACCTGCGAAAGACTGATGCTACCGCGCCCAAGAGCAGCAAAAAAATCGTCTACATTGGCGTAGTTAAACTGAGAGGCCAATTTCTCAGCACTGGGTAGACTAATGCCCAAACGATTGACCTCCCGGTCCAAAAGCTGCTTGCCCATCTCTACACTCTGGCTTCGCTCCTGCTTGTTGAACCATTGCCGAACCTTGTTCCGAGCATGAGACGTTTTGATATAGCCAAGCTCAGGACGAAGCCAGTCCAGACTGGGCCCTCTCTCTCTCTTTGCAGCGACAATTTCCACCACATCCCCGTTGTTAAGGGCATAATTCAATGGCACCAGCCTCCCATTTACTTTTGCTCCAATACAGCGATGGCCAAGGTCCGTATGAATTCGGAAGGCAAAATCCAAAGGAGTAGCACCCTTGGGCAAATCTTTTATCTCTCCCTTAGGAGTATAGACAAACACCTGGTCGGTAAAGACATCAGTCCTCAGAGACTCCATAAACTCTTCACCATCGAGCTCCTCCCGTCGCTCGCCAAGCTCTTGCAGCCAAGCTACCCTATTGTCAAACGACATATCCACCTTCCCACCCTCTTTATAGCGCCAGTGAGCAGCTACTCCATGTTCAGCGACCTGGTGCATATCGTAGGTCCGAATTTGTATTTCCAGTGGGGTTGTCCCTTGACACATAACTGTGGTATGCAAGGATTGATAGCCGTTATCTCTAGGGTTAGCAATGAAATCGTTGAAATCCTCAATTATGGGGTGCCAAGAGTTGTGAATCACTCCTAATGCCCTATAGCAATCCGAGACTGAGTTCACCAATACACGTAAAGCAAAAAGGTCGTGAATGTCACCAAAATCCTTGCCTTGCTCAGCATACTTCTTGGTCTTCTGATAGATGCTATAAATATGCTTCGGACGCCCAAAAACCTTAGCTTCTACGCCAGCCTTGTCTAGTTCACGGCCTATTCTTTGAGTAACCTCGGTTATGAACCCTTCCCGCTCTGCCCGCTTCGTAGATATCAAGTGAGAAAGACGGTGATATTGCCGCGGCTCCAGGTAACGGAAGGACAAGTCCTCCAGTTGCCACTTCACGCTCCGCAAGCCCAATCGGTGAGCCAGGGGTGCATATACTTCCAAGGTTTCCCGAGCAATGGTATGACGCTTCCTCGGAGGCAAAGCCCCTAGAGTGAGCATATTATGCAGCCTATCAGCCAATTTAATGAGCACTACCCTCAGGTCTTCCGCCGTAGCCACAAGCATCTTGCGTAAGTTTTCCGCCTGAACCTGCGACTCAACTTCTCTTCCCTCGGTTCGACCTGTGAGCTTGCTCAGTTTAGTAACCCCATCGACCAACCCAGCTACCTCATGCCCAAAGTTGGCCTCAATTTCACTCATTGATATACCACAGTCCTCAGGAACATCATGCAGCAAGGCAGCAATCAAAGTATCAGCGTCTAGCTGAAGGTCAGCTAAAGTCAGAGCCGTATGCAAAGGATGCTCTAGATAAGGCTCCCCAGATTTCCTAAGTTGCCCTTGATGCGCCTGTGAGGCAAATTCATAAGCTGCTTGAATCAGCTTCACCTTATCAGCAGGTGAATACTCACTGGCTTTAGTTATAAGCGATGTAATATCCATAACGCTGATTCCATAATAACGCAGGAGGCAAATCAAAGCAAATTGAAACTCACAACATAAATCTTCTGCTCACTCGATCAAAGTAATTGCGATGGACACTGTCGCACTGGCTGTTGCCAAATAGCAACCGAGTAGTGAATAATAACGCTCACAGCAGGGAAGACCAGGAAAGCGGGTCCAACGCAAAGCAAGGGTAAGATTAAGACAGCAAGTTAGTGACATTCCCCGAGTATGTGGGCTGACCGGCGGGCGATAAGCAGGAGCATTGGAGTCCGTTTAGGAGGTGCTACCCATGAGGAACTAACAGAGCGGCAGACCAGTTAAGACAACGAGCAACAAGAATTAGGAGGCAACAGTACAAACAAGATGAACAAGATAAGACAGAGGAATATAGCAAAAGCTCGCAAGATTGAGAGGCACTTAAGACCCCCTACGCTACCAATAGGGGTGAAGTTCTGGAACAGAGGAGAGCAAATCCCCGACGCAGGAGGAAAGAGCCCTGAACATAATTATACATGGTGTCAGTTCCTTTCAAACGCGCGCTTCAACAGTTCAGATAAGCGCCACACAGTCTTGGTAAGAAATGAAAACCTTACTTGCCGTATTGCGCCTGGTGTTCTCGGTTTTGAGGAATGGCCAGCGGAGATTATGGACGGCACTACTATGGCAAAAATCCACTTTGCCAGCAAAGAAGTAGCCGCCTCTGCTATGAAGCTTGTCCCCCATGCGCCAGTCAACACTGCGGCTATTACCGTTGGCGCCCTAGAAAACCTGGAGGTAGAGCCTGACGTTATCGTCCTTGCCGTCACGCCGGGAAGATGTAACAAGGTGATGGATGGAGCTATGTGGTACAAAGGTGGCGACTTTTCAACGCATTTCTCCAATGGGTGTGGCATATGTGCCTTCGCCACAGCTAAACCGTATGTTGACCGCGAGGCCGTTGCTCACCTAACCTTTCCCTGCCACGGGGCACGGCGCTGGGGCGGCTGGAGAGACGATGAGCTTGCATGTGGTGTGCGCATAGACCAATTTGATACTTGGGTGAAGGGCATGGAGAATACCTTCCGAACAGGACACTCCTACCCCATTGCCCACCAGCTGAATCCTCAGTTAGGTGAAAGTCATCATACTATTATCGACACATCGTATGAGGAACTCTATCCCTATTGTACCGAGCACTAGTGGTGTGTGCGCGCAAGAATACAGGAGTTTGTTTACTTAAGAGTCTATGGTTGTTCAGCGAATTTGTCATCCTCTAGCGATATGGACTCTTGGGTGCCTGCGCTAAGCACGGTCCATCCGGGTTCAACATAGCGAGGGACCGCTAGGTACAAGACTCTCTTTGCAATGGTGGCGGGCACTACAAGTTCATCGAGAATAGGCATATTGCGTATAGCGCAGGGCGTCTTCCTCTTTCTGAGCAAAGCAGCCTCTGGCGTGGCTGCTTTGCTCAGCAGACAACATTCGTGACAATATACTGCCGAACGGTCATTCCCTAGGCAACAGCGTCTCGTCTTTGGCTTATTAAATAGCCACAATTATAAACCCCCTGCTCACTCGATCAAAGTAATTGCGCTGAACAGTACCGCGCAGGCTCCGTGTCAACCGGTAAACAATTGAGGAGTCCTACTCTTCACGGGACTCAGCATTGGTAGTGTATACATGTAACCGCGTGACAATCTATTGACTAATGGCCATTCGGCCGCTACACTTTACAGTCTGGGTAATACCGCTAGGAAAGGGGGTTATCGATATGTATGTTAAGCTCTAGTTTTCTGCAGCCAACCAGCTTGAAGCCTACGAAGACAAAAAGGAGGTAGTTAAATAGAAATGAAGGTAGCAAGCTTTAGAAATCACGCTGGAGAGGTACATATTGGGGTTAAACTCGATGAGCAGTTAGCTGACTTAACGGCAGCTTTGGAAAAGTACCTTGTCGAGGAGGCTGGTACTGACCCACAATGTGCCATAGAAGTGGCCGGTGAAAGAATGCCAACATCTATGCTGGACTTAATCAAGAGGGAAGAGGAAGGACAAGCAGATTTACAACTAACCGTCTCGTATATTAACAAGGTGGCACGACAGGGAAAGGTCTTGTTCTCTCCTTCCGGGGATAAAATTACCTACGGTCTGGAGGAGGTAACACTATTGACGCCAGTTCCTCAAATGTACAGTAGGGTTTTTAATATGGAGTATAATTACCCTGCATATGAGAAGGTATATGGCGTTATCCCTCCAGATGACGGCAAAACAGCCATGTTTATGATGGATCCTGAAACGGTAACTGGGCCCCGCGCTGACATAAGATGGCCAAAAACAGCCACTGAGGTTACATCCGCAGTAGAACTAGGCGTTATCGTTGGTAAGCAGGGGAAGCGCATTCCGCAGGACAAAGCCCTTGATTACGTCTTTGGCTACACCGTTGTTAACGACGTAACTGGAATAAGCATATTGAAGGGAATGGGGCCGGATAGAGTCTGCTTTCCACAGGCATTCTACTTTACGAGAGCAATGATAATGGACACCTTCCAGCCGGTTGGGCCATTCATAGCTTTAAAGGATGAGATCCCTGACCCGCAGGATGTCGCCGCTGAGTTGAGGGTAAACGGTAAAGTTGTATCCAAGGGTAATACCAGAGATATGCGCTGTTCAGTGGCAAGACTGATAGAATTCCTGTCCCAGGATATCACTTTAGAAGCTGGAGACCTGATTTCGACCGGTGCCATAGGAACGCTGGAATACCTGCCTGAAGCTCCTGTAAAAGTTGGCGATGTAATTGAAGCCGAAATCGGGAAGATCGGCCTCTTACGGAATAGCGTTGTTCCCTGATGAAGAAAATGGTCCATAATTGTCGCCATTTATTAGAAAAAGGAGGTTATAGATAAGATGAAGCTTGGTAGTTTCAAAAACCACAGCGGAAATATTCGTGTCGGGGTTAAGATTGGTGAACAGCTAGCAGACTTAACCGCAGCTTTTGAGAAATATTTGGTGGAGGAGGGTAGCGTCGACCGTCAGTTCGCAGAGGAAGCATCAAACACTCGAATGCCAACGTCCATGCTTGCTTTGCTCCGCAGGGAAGAGGAAGGCTGGGCAGACCTGAACACAGTCTACTCCTACATTCACAATACAATGAAGAAGGGCGAAGTCTTATTCTCTCCCAGCGGAGACAAAATCAATTACGGATTAAAGGAAGTCAAGCTGCTTACCCCCATCCCCCAGATGTATAGAATTTTCAACATCGGCTTAAATTGCGAGGCCTTTGTCAAAATGTCGGGTGTCGCGCCTCCTGAGGCCGGGTACACTTGCATGTTCAAGAAAACACCACGCTGCATAATGGGACCTGAGGACGAGATAAAGTACCCAGTTACCGGCGAAGACATCGAGTCAGAAGTAGAACTCGGCGTAATAATAGGAAAGAAAGGAAAGGGTATATCTCAAGCCGATGCCCTTGACTATGTGTTCGGCTATGTGGTATCGCATGATCTAGTGGTGATGGACGTGCTTTCCAAGGCACACCTCGGGCCGGGCAGTGAAGGTCTGCCCGCATTCTACTACGTGACTTTGGCCAAATCTCCCGACACGTTTCAACCGGTAGGGCCATTCATTGCTACCAAGGATGAGCTCCCTGATTGTCAGAATGTTGGCGTTGAGCTTAGAATCAATGGTGAGCCGAAGATCAGAGGAAATACCAGTGAAATGAGAGTGCCAGTCAGGAGGCTGATAGAGTTCCTTTCCGCAGATATGACCTTTTACCCTGGAGATTTGATTTCAAGCGGTGGACAGGGATCAGCAGAGTATTCGCCCCATGCCTTCGTTGCGCCTGGAGATGTGGTTGAAGCAGAAATCAAGAATATAGGTGTTTTGAGGAACTATGTCATTGCCTAGTTCCACGACCATTGGATAGCTTTGGTCAGCTATGTAGTAAGGAGGAGGCCTAAGACACCAGAAGTTGCTGATATGCCCTAAGCGGGGACTGCAAGGGCGCAAATCAGCGGTATGGAACCGTGTTCAGGAGGCGATGCCTATGAGGGTTTAGCGAAGTGGCAGTCTGGTTCGGATACTAAAATAAGGAGAAAATAGGGAACAGATGACAACAAAAGAGAGAAACCTGGCAAGAGCTCGTAAGATTGAGAGGCATTTGAGACCTCCTACGCTACCGGTAGGAGTCAAGTTCTGGAAGAAAGGAGAACAAATTCCGAGTGAAGCGGGAACCCGTCCCGAACAGAAGCATTCGTGGTGTCAGTTCGTTTCCAATGCGCGCTTCAACGGCTCTGATAAGCGCGACATACTCCTGGTAAAACAGGAAGATATCCTTTGCGATATTGCGACCGGCGTTCTCGGGTTTGAGGAATGGTCAGGCGAGATCAAACAGGGCGGTGCCCTCGGGGAAATCCACTTTGACACCAAAGAACTGTGCGCCACGGCCATGAGAACCATCCCCCGCATGCCAGTCAACACAGAGGCTATTACCATAGGCGCTCTGGAGGACTTACCGGTAGAGCCTGACGTGATCATTACTGCTGTCACCCCGGGGAGATGTAACAAGGTATTTGACGGAGCTATGTGGTATAAAGGTGGTTCCTTTACCATACAGTATGCCAATGGGTGTGGCATCTGTGGCAACGCGACAGTTGAAGCCATGATTTCCCCCGACAAAGTTGCGGTCATAGCATTTCCCTGCCATGGGGCACGGCGTTGGGGCGGCTGGAGGGATGATGAGCTGGGATGTGGCGTACGCATAGACCACTTTGATACCTGGATCGAGGGAATGGAGAATACCTTCAGAACAGGGCATTCCTACCCCATTGCCCACCAGCTAGCTTCCCCAATAAAAGAAACTCATCATACTATCACCAAGACGCCATACGACAAGCTTTATCCTTATTGCACTGAGCACTGAAGGAGAAAGAAATGTCCATAAAACAGCAAAATCTGGAAAGGGCACGCAAGATTGAGAGGCACATAAGACCCCTTACGCTGCCAGTCGGGGTAAGGTTCTGGGAAAAAAGGAGAGCAGATTCCTGCTGAGGCGGGAACGCGCCCAGAAAAGAAGCACTCATGGTGCCAGTTCCTCACTCCGGCAAGAACCAAGGCTTCTGACAGCCAGCCTAGCTTTCTGGTCAAGCGGAGCGACTTTGCCTGAATCCTTGCTCCAGGAATGCTCGGTTTTGAGGAACGCCTGGAGGAAGTCCTTAGCGGTGAACACGTAGAACAGCTCCATTTCGAGACCAGAGAGCTAGCCAAGAATTCGATGGCCACCCTGCCCAGTATTCCTGCTTTCACCATCGAGGCTGCTACCGTGGCTGCGCTTGAGAACCTGGAGGTGGAGCCTGATGTCATCGTCGTTGCCGTTAGCCCGGGAATGGTCAATAGAATAATGGATGCCTCCTTATGGTATACAGGTGGTCCCTATACCACGTCGTACGGCAGTATATCTGGCATATGTGCCTCGGCGACGGCTCAAGCCTATATTGACCGCGATCATGTTTCAAACATAGCGTTTCCTTGCATGGGATCACGGCGCTGGGGTGGCTGGACGGATTACGAACTCGCCCTGAGCGTAAATATGGCGCAATTCGATAGGTTCATTAAGGGGCTGGAGAATACCTGGCTAACAGGGCATTCCTATCCGATTGGGGTCCACTTGATCTCCGATATCGTTGAGTCTCACCACCAGAAACCACAGAAGGAATATAGTAAGGTGTATCCCTATTGCTACGAGCATTAGTACTCTATGGGGCGAGATATGGGAGCCTATTGACTAAACATCGATGCTTTTGCCATAATTCTTCAATGAGGTGGGCCATTTCGCCTAGAAAGGGGGGTCATCTATGTAGCGCGGCTATGGGATGTGGGTCATGCGTTTACTGACAGTGGTAGTAGAAACTAAAAGGAGGTGCTAAATGAAACGGAAAATAGCCATGTTGTTGTTGTCGTTAGCGGTGGTATTCAGCCTGGTTGTCGTTGGTTGTGCCGCTGAGGAGGCAGCGCCACCGGAAGAAGAGGTGGCGCCACCAGAGGAGGAAGAAGAGGAGGAAGCTGCCCCTGCGGCACCTGAGGCAGAGACATTCGAATGGACCGCCCAGGCCATCTGGCCTGCTGGGTTCTCTTCTTACGTGGATTCCGAGGAAGTATTGCGGCGGATAAATGTTGCTTCTGGAGGCCGTCTCAACATAAAACTGGTCCCCAGTGGTGCCATTGTGCCGGCTTATGAAATACTGGACGCGGTAGCCGCGGGAGCAGTGGAAGCCGAGGTTTCCGGGATATCCGCCGAGTTTGGCAAGTTCCCCTCGGCAATGTTCTGGGACAAATACCCAGCTGGTCCCAACGCCATGGAGCTATACACCTGGATATACAAGGGTGGTGGCATGGAGCTGTGGCAGGAACTCTACGACAGCAACGGCATTAACGTACACGTTGTAGGTCCCATGGGAGCGAGTCAGGCAGAGAATTTTGGCTGGTTTCCCAAACCAATTACCTCGCTGAAGGACTTTAAGGGGCTAAAGTTCAGAACTCAAGGCACTTGGGGCGATGTGCTTACTGCACTAGGGTGCTCGGTGGTCACCATGCCTGGTGGTGAGGTCTACGAGGCTGCGCAGCGCGGTGTCATCGATGCCTTTGAGTATTCCACGCCTTCCGTTGACCTGTCCGCTGGATTCAATGAGCTTCGTCCCGTTATGATGGAGCCAGGTATTCATGCGCCACTAGCCCTGTTCGACTTCAAAGTAAACGGAGACCGCTGGAATGAGCTGCCCGATGACCTGAAGATGCTGGTAGAAATCGGGTGTCAGGCTGGAGCAACCTATATGGTATGCTCTGCCGACTACGCAGATATCGGGGCCTTCCAAGAGCTGCTTGACTACGGCGTGGATGTCGAAGTTCTACCTGACGACGTTGTCAAGGAAATAGTACGTATAAGCAACGAGATTTGGGATGAAATGGCCAAGGACGATGCCTTCTTCGCCAAGGTACTCAAGTCTCAGCGTGATTTCCTGAGAGGATACCGGCAGCTTCAAGCGCTCAAGCAGCCAGACCCAACCATGCTAAACTGGCCACCAGAATAAAAGCTTCTGTTACCAAGCAGTTAGGGCACTGCGCTCAAGTGCCCTAAGTGCTTGGTGAGCCATGCTCATCAAGAGCGTGATAGGGGAAGCAGCAGTTACACGTTATCGCTCAGGGCAACGGCAAGTTGTGCTCCAAGTGTAGCTTTGCCACAGCAATTACCGAGGTGACATAGCCACAAGGGAGATTGATTATCGGCGAGTTTGGACCAGCCCGTTGGGGCAGGGTAGTAAAGCTTTCAATGATAAATCCTGTATGCGGAGAGAGATATGCTGAAAGTCCTGAGATTCATTGTTAAGCATATTGAAAACATCTCCGAGTGGAGCGGCAGTCTATTCCGCTACATCGTACCACTGTTGGTCTTTACCATCACCTACGACGTGTTCCTGAGATATGTATTCAACGCGCCGACAAAATGGTCATATGACATCACCTACATGCTTGGTGGAACGCTGATGCTCATGATGCAGGCGTATACTCTCTTCCACAAGGGCCATGTCAACATAGACATTCTGCAAAGGACGTTTCCGCCAAAGGCAAATCTACTAATTGATACCATATTTAGCCTTTTCCTTTTTTTTCCGCTTATGCTTGTTCTATTCTATTCCAGTCTTCGCCACGCAATAACTTCGATTGCACTGCATGAGCTATCCAATGTGGGTTTCTGGAGACCAATACTCTACCCGTTCAGAACTATGATTCCCGTAGCCTGGTTTCTGGTGCTTCTCCAGGGGATAGCCACCTTCATCAGGAATATTTACTCCCTGACTCATAGGGGGCAAGAACTATGATCGATATGAGCCCAGAGTTAGTAACCGTTGTCATGTTTGGCCTCTTAGTAGTGTTCGTCCTATTAGGATACCCGTTAGCCTTTATCTTGGGCAGCGTGGGCCTGGGTGTAGGCTTCATAACGTCCGGCCTTCCGGTATTCGAAATAGTCTATCTGCGCATGTACGGGGCAATTACCACCTATACTTTCCTGGCAATGCCTCTATTCGTTTTCATGGGACTTATGATGGAAAGGTCTGGGGTATCTGACAGCTTGTTCGAGGCACTACATGTTTGGCTGGGCGGCTTTAGAGGCGGGTTAGCCATAGCCACTGTGCTAATTGGCACACTTCTGGCTGCTACTGTGGGAGTTATCGCCGCTTCCGTTACCATGCTGGGCCTTATCGCCATGCCAGCAATGCTTAAGCGGGGTTATAACAAGGAGCTGGCCTGCGGCGCAGTCTGCGCTGGAGGCTCTCTGGGTATTCTCATTCCGCCCAGCGTCATGCTGGTGCTTTATGGGCCTATGGCAAATATCTCCGTTGGTAAGCTATTCATGGGAGCTTTCATGCCAGGCTTCCTGCTCTCAGCTTTGTACTGTACGTACATTGGCATTATGTCCTTTCTCAAACCCGAACTGGCTCCCAGTGTCGCCCTTGAGGAAAGAAGGGTGCCCTTCCTCAGGAAATCCTATATGCTGGTCACTTCCCTAGTACCACCTCTAATTCTGATATTGGCCGTTCTGGGCTCGATCTTTTTAGGTATAGCCGCCCCAACAGAGGCAGCCGCAGTGGGTGCCCTGGCATCCGTCCTCATGTGCCTCGCCTATCGCAGGCTCACCTTGACCAAACTGAAGGAGGCGATGCTTGGGACAGCACGTGTTACCGGTATGGCATTCATGGTAGTCATTGGTGCTTCGATCTTCACCGGGGTATTTATCAAACTGGGGGGCGCAGACGTGGTGATGAACTTCGTTCTGTCGGCACCCGGCGGGCGCTGGGGAGCTTTTGCCCTCATCATGTTCATAACCTTGATTCTGGGCATGTTTATTGACTGGATAGGAATTATTCTGGTTATGATTCCGATAATGGCTCCCGTCGGCGTTGCCCTTAATTTTGATCCCCTCTGGTTTGCCATGATGCTGATAGTGAACCTTCAACTGTCCTTTATCACTCCCCCGTTAGCCTATGCCATCTTCTTCCTTCAAGGCACATTGAAGCCAGAGATGGAGGTGACTACGATGCATATTATCAGAGGGATACTTCCCTATATTGGCCTGATAAGTCTTGGTCTTTTATTGATGGTGAAATTCCCTCAAATAGCTCTCTGGCTGCCTGACAAGATGATAAGAAAAGCGTGGTAGCAGGGTGGGCGAGAACTGACCAAATGGTTTAGAAAGGAGAACATATAATGGCTCTGACTCAAGACGCAATCGAACAAATATCGCAGCAATTGCTCGAAGCGGAAAGAAGTTGTCAGCCTATACAGGCGATTTCAGAGAGATTTACTGCTCTGTCATATGACGATGTTTACGCAATACAGTCAAAAACCATCGACACCAAAGTTAAGTCTGGCGCAGTCATTGTGGGCAAGAAAATTGGGTTAACCAGTATCGCAATGCAAGAGCAGTTTAACATCAAAGAACCGGATTACGGCATCATTATTAATAGTGGAGTATTCAGGGAGGGGCAGCCTATCCCTAGTAAAAGCCTGATTCTGCCGCGAATCGAGTCAGAAATAGCCTTCCTGCTCAGAGATGACCTCCAAGGGCCCGGTGTAACGGTAGCTAATGTGCTGGATGCCACAGAGGCAGTTATGCCATCATTCGAGGTCATCGACAGCAGATTCAAGGATTGGAAGATTACAGTTAAAGACTCCATTGCAGATAATGCCTCAAATGCTGCCGTTATTCTGGGCGGAAAGCTCACTCCTTTATTCCCTGATATCGACCTGCGCTTGACCGGGATGGTTTTGGAAAAGAATGGTGAAGTTATCGCCACCGGTGCGGGAGCAGCAGTCCTAGGCAATCCAGCCGAGTCGGTAGCCTGGCTGGCAAATAAATTAAACGAATATGGCATTACACTGCGGAGAGGTGAAATCATCATGTCCGGTAGCCTTATTCGGGCGGTGACCATAGAACCGGGATCGTTCTTTAGGGCAACTTTTGACCGATTGGGCTCCGTTTCTGCCTTGTTTGGATAGATGAGTGAACCTCAAAGCTTAGTATGTGCTAGTATTGAACCTTTATGGCAAGCACTTTTTGTGCAAAGCCGGAAATGTATTAGTTTGTAGGAGGCAAAATGTCAAACATTGCGACGTACCCAGATGGCTCTTGTGTGCTTCTCCAAGGTAACGAAGCCATTGCCAGAGGCGCACTGGAGGCTGGTGCACAATTCTGTGCCGCTTACCCGGGGACGCCTTCTTCAGAGATTATTGGCACCCTGGCCACGGTTGCCAAAGACACTGGCATTCATGTTGAGTGGTCTATTAACGAGAAGGTAGCTACAGAAGTAGCGGCTGCGGCTGCCTTCGCTGGATTGAGAAGCCTTGCCGCCATGAAGAATGCCGGCCTGAATGTAACCATGGACTTCTTGATGCATCTCAACCTCTCGACCATAGGTGATAGAGGAGGAGGACTGGTGGTAGTGGTCTGTGATGACCCCCAAGCTCACGCCAGCGGCGACGAAGAGGACACGCGTTGGGCGGCTCAAATGGCTGATGTGCCGCTTCTGGAACCGGGGAGTATCCAGGAAGCCAAGGATATGACTAAGTGGGCTTTTGAGCTATCCGAGGAACTTAGATGCTATTGTTTTTTAAGGAGCTATACGCGTCTATCCCACTCACGTAGCGGTGTCACGCTGGGCAAAATCCCGAAGCCAAAAAAGAAAGCGATGTTCGACACATCTAAATGTTACACGCCTTATCTTGCCCCTCCAAAACATGCGGCTTTACATGAGCAGCTAGCCAGAGTCCAGGAGATATTCGAGTCATCTCCTTTCAATTCCTACACTGGGCCAGGGCAACCAGAATTACTGATAGTCTGCAGCGGCAATGGAGGGCCATGCTCTCTGGATGCGATAGAGGCATTGGACCTGGCAGAGTCAGTAGGCGTTCTAAAGCTGGGAACGCTCTGGCCGTTTCCCAAAGGGCTAGTCGAGAGGTACCTGGCACGGACAAGCAAAGTTCTCGTAGTAGAGGAAGTGGATCCCTTTGTTGAGACTCACGTAAAAGAAACGCTAGCCAAGCCCTCAGCAGTGTCCGATCCGCCAGAGATATACGGCAAGGGCTCAGGACACATAAATCACTATGGGGAAATCACACCGGACGCAGTGATCAAGGCTTTGTCCGGAATCTTCAAGTTAGAATACCAAGCAAGAGACCCCGATTATGCGCAGAAATCGCAGGACGCAGCCAAGCGCCTAGTTATTGATCGCGGCATGGCCTGGTGTCCTGGATGCCCACATAGAGCTAGTTTCTTCGCCCTAAGGGACGCAATAAGACGAGACCGCAGGAAGGCCATAGTAACTAGTGATATTGGCTGCTACACACTGGATGTATTCCCATATGGCACACATCAAACCAATGTGTTGCACTGCATGGGCTCAGGACTAGGCGAAGCCTGTGGCTTTGGAGAGCTTGCCCAGTTTGGGTTTGAACAGCCTGTCATAGGAATATGTGGTGACTCAACATTCTTCCACGCATCAGTTCCAGCACTAATGAATGCTGTCCATAACAAAGCAAACATGACGGTGGTGATACTGGACAATGGTATTACAGCGATGACCGGCTTCCAACCTCATCCAGGCACAGAGCGTACGGCCACTCAGGATGCAGCCACAGTAGTAGATATGGAAGCTCTCTGTCGTGCTATGGGATGCAGGGTGGAGGTGAAAGACCCATTCGACATAAAGGCGACTTCAGCCGCTCTCCGTGAGTTCATGAGGGACGAGAACGGGGTTAAGGTGCTGATTTTGCGTAGAAAATGCGAATTGCTTCGAATGAGGCAGGAGCGGACATACCCGTATAAGGTCTGGGTTGACGCCGAAAAGTGCAAAGGTGACAAGTGTGGCTATTGTTACAAGGTTTTCCAGTGTCCCGGCATATCCTGGGACAAAGAGAGCGATAAGGCCCAAATACAAGAGGCGGTTTGCGTTGGATGTGGAGTTTGCGCCGCCACATGTCCAAGTAAAGCTATTATTAAGGAGGAAACAGGATAATGGCTATTTCCAGAGACCCGTTAAACCTAATCATCTGTGGAGTTGGAGGTCAGGGAAACATTCTGCTTTCCGGCCTGATAGGCAGTGCGTTGATAAAGAAGGGTTACCAGGTCACCGTGGGGGAAACATTCGGGGCGGCTCAGAGAGGTGGGGCAGTCTTCAGCAGCGTCAGAATATCCCAAAGAAGGTCTTACGGACCACTAATTCCAGAGGGCAAGGCTCATCTTATCCTCGGCCTTGAACCTCTGGAAACCTTGAGGATATTACAAAAATACGGGAACTCAGAGACAATATGCATATCCAACACATATCCCGTTTTCCCAATCGGAGTCCTTGCAACAAAAGAAGAGTATCCTGACTGTGACGAACTTAAGGAGACAATCAGAAGCCTTTCTAAAGTGGCTTGGTTCTTGGATGCGACCAATATAGCCTTAGAGCTTGGTGCCCAAATAGCTACGAATATCGTCATGGTGGGTGCTTTAATCAGTTCAGCTCAGCTTCCCCTGGCAAGGAACGATATTGAAGACGCAATGCGAGAGGTTTTCTCCCCCGAGAGAATGGAGTTAAATCTAAAAGCTCTTGAGCTGGGATTCGGAGCACTGCGCTCGCAGAAGTAGACCGCGTTAAGGCGCGGTTTCCACTGTCTCACGTTGAGACTCTGCTTCAAAGCAGCTTTCTTTATCTTGCGTAGCTTTTGAGTTCCACATCGAGGAATATCATCTGCAAGTTGTGGTAAACTAATTCGGTGAATAACTAGTATCTACATCCTAAGAAAGGAGAAACCCCCTTGTACAAAGCGCCTCGGGGCACGTCAGACATTCTGCCACAAGAACAAGCTTACTGGAAATATGTGGAGGAAAAAGCTGCTTTCATATGCCAGCTTCATGGTTACCGGCAATTGAACACCCCGATATTCGAAGACTTTCAATTGTTCGCACGCAGTGTAGCCGGGGGCACCGACATTGCTGACAAGGAAATGTATATCTTTGAGGATAGAAGCGGTCAGAAGTTGGCCTTAAGAGCCGAGGGAACAGCTCCAGTTTGCCGAGCCTACCTGGAGCATGGATTATTTAATTTACCTCAGCCTGTGAGGCTCTATTATATCGGTCCCACTTTTAGATATGAGCGCCCTCAAGCTGGGAGGTATCGCCAACATCACCAGTTTGGTTGTGAAGTTTTGGGTGATGCTGATCCCATCTTAGATGCTGAAGTGATAGACTTGGCACAGCGCTTTTTACTTTCTCTAGGCCTTCCCGAATTCCCTATCGAGCTTAATAGCATTGGTTGTAAAGTCTGCCAACCTAAGTATATAGAGGCGCTTAAGCAGCATTACTCAGGCTACATAGCTCGCTTATGTCCAGATTGCAGAGCAAGGTTAGCCAGAAACTCTTTAAGGTTACTTGACTGCAAAAGAGCCTCCTGCCAGAAGATTGCTGAGACCGCACCGAAAATCGCAGACTATTTATGTGGTGACTGTCAGGCCCACTTCCAGGATGTTCAACAATATCTACTAGCCTTGGATATTCCCTTCCAATTAAACTACCGACTGGTGCGTGGTCTGGATTATTACACTAGAACAGTATTTGAGATTCAGTCTCAAGCAGAAGAAGCGCAAAGTGCTCTCGTGGGCGGTGGGCGCTACGACGACCTCATTGAACAACTGGGAGGAAAACCTACCCCAGCAGTTGGCTTTGCCTCTGGCATGGAAAGAATTATTTCAGCTTTGAAAGCACGGAAAATTGAACCCCCGGGTCTGCTCAAGCCCATTGCTTTCATCGCCTATTTAGGAAAAGAAGCTAAAACGGAGGCTATGAAGCTTGCGGCACAATTACGGAATGCTCAGATTGCCGCTATTCTAGCTACAGGCGATAAGAGTTTGAAAAGCCAATTGAGACAAGCTAATTCACTGGGCACAAACTACGCCATTATCATCGGAGAACGAGAGGTTAATACTCACAGCGTAGTATTGCGAGATATGCTAACCAATAACCAGGAAACCACTCCTGTAACTGAACTAGGCAAAGCCCTTGAAAAGCGAATCACTGGAACAGGGATCTAAATATACCTTCCGGCTTTGCCTCTGCATCTAGATATGGTATAATATCGCTAGTGTTCCCAGTTATTGCCGTTAACGTTCAAAGAGGGTCGGAATCCCTTCCCCCATTTTCATCAAAAGGTATAACGAGACAGCATAGCTATGCGCGAAAATGAGATAGACAACAAGTCGAGTGGCGAGTATAACGCCGAAGATATTCAAATATTAGACGAGATAGAAGCTGTCCGGTTGCGGCCGGGAATGTACATCGGCAGTACCGGCCGTGAGGGACTGCAACACCTCCTCTATGAAATAGTCTACAACAGCATAGATGAAGCAATGGCCGGCTTCTGCGACCGAATTGAGATAACAATAAATAAAGATAATAGTGTCTCTGTAATTGACAACGGCCGTGGCATTCCCACCGAAGTTATCCCTACAACAGATATCACTGCACTGGAAGCAGTAATGACGCGTCTGCACGCCGGAGCCAAGTTTGGGGGACCTATCTACGACATATCCAGTGGTTTGCACGGGGTTGGTGCTTCAGTAGTGAATGCCCTATCCTCCTGGCTCCAAGTTGAGGTTAGACGACAAGGGAAAGTCTACCGCCAGGAATACAAGCGGGGGATTTCCAAAGGGGAAATACAAATCATTGGTGACGCCACTGATACAGGCACTACCATCACTTTCCTGGCTGACGAAGGAATATTTGATGACATCAATTATGACTTCGACACAACCTGCCAGCGGATAAGAGAGCTGACTTTCTTGAACAAAGGGGTGCAAATATCTATTGAAGATCAAAGAGGCGGGCAGCAGAAAACCTTCTGTTTTGAGGGAGGCATAGCCAGTTTTGTTCGCCGCTTAAATAGACATAGACCGGTTATCCATCCCCACCCTATTTACCTTTCAGACACAGTCAATTCCACTATGGTGGAGGCCGCCCTCCAATATAATGACGGCTTCACAGAATCCAATTTCTCCTTCGCCAACTGCGTCAACACCAAAGACGGAGGTAGCCATCTTACTGGCTTTCGGTCAGCGTTGACTCACGTCCTCAATGATTACGCTCGAAAGAGTAAACTTATTAAGGATAACGAACCTAATCTCACTGGCGAGGACGTACGGCAAGGGGTAGTGGCTATTATCAGTGTAAAACTTCCTAAGCCTCAGTTTGAGGGCCAAACCAAAGCAAAACTTGGAAACCCTGAAGTAAGGAACCACGTTGAATCTGTGGTAGTGGATAAGTTGTCCCTTTATCTCGAACAACACCCCGATGAGGCAAGAGCAATTATAGAGAAATGCCTCATCGCTGCCAAAGCTAGAGAGGCAGCACATAAGGCCCGCGAGCTTATCTTTAAACGCTCCAGTTTCGAGACATCAACACTACCAGGAAAGCTGGCCGAATGTTCAGAGAAAAACCCCGAACTGTGTGAGCTTTATCTGGTTGAAGGTGACTCAGCGGGCGGCTCAGCCAAGCAAGGACGAGACCGCCGCTTTCAAGCCATTCTCCCTCTCAAAGGTAAGATACTGAATGTAGAGAAAGCTCCCAAGGACAAGATCCTGGCACATGAAGAAATAAGGGCTATTGCTACTGCATTAAGAGCAACTAGCGATGGGCTTGACCTTAGCAAGCTCAGGTATCATCGGATAATCATCATGACGGATGCTGACATTGATGGCTCTCACATTCGTACATTGCTGCTGACCTTCTTCTTTCGCCATATGGCGGAGCTGATTAACCAAGGACACCTTTTCATTGCCCAGCCGCCCCTCTACCGCATCAAGTCCGGTAAACAGCAATTCTGGCTCTACTCTGAACAGGAAAAAGAGGGGAAAATTGAGGAGCTGGGAGAAAACAAAGTAGAGATTCAGAGATATAAAGGGTTAGGCGAGATGAGTCCAGAGCAGCTATGGGAGACGACAATGAATCCTGAGACCAGGACTGTGCTTAGAGTGGAAATAGAAGATGCCATAGCTGCAGACCAAACTTTTCACATGCTGATGGGCAACGAAGTCCTGCCGCGCAAGAACTTCATCCAAGCCCATGCCCTGAATGTACGGAATCTGGATATCTAACTTTCCTTCTCATATAACCTTCGCTCAGCTATATATTTCCCCACTTCGTCAGGCACTAAATAATGAATGGACAGTCCTCGAGCCACACGTTGCCGTATCTCTGAAGAGCTGACACCTATAATAGGTGCGTCAAGCCGGGTGACTTTGTCCATCAAGCCAGGAACAGACGATGCCAAAGAACTCAAGTCTGGTAGGTTAAGCCCCAATCTAGGAACAACCACTAATTGACATAATTGTACTAGTTTGCCCGGTTGTTTCCATAACGGAAGTCCACCAAGACTGTCCCAACCAAGAATGAAGAAGAAAGATTGTGCGCCTAACTCATCCCGAAGGCTGGCTATAGTATCCACAGTATAAGAGGGACCGGGGTGATCCACCTCAACAGTGCTAAGTCTAAAATAAGGGTTTTTGGCAATAGAGCGACGCACCATCTCTACCCGGTCAAGCGCGGGCGTAATAACATGGTCTACCTTAAGCCATGGTTGCCCTACAGGAACAAAAAGAACCACACTGAGCTTCAGTCTCACCCTCGCTTCCTCGGCTACGATGAGATGCCCAGTATGGACAGGGTCAAACGTGCCACCAAAAACACCTACATTCACCAGAACTCCATCAATACCTAGTTATTACTTATTAGTTTTAATATATATGGCGATTATATAAGTATTAATAACACTAATAATAGGGGGTGTAAAAAACATACAATTTTCCTACTTAGCAAATGAGCCTCCACTGTGAGAGTTATTTACATTATGGTTACATGAGAGATCTTTCAGCCTTCTGAGTTTCCTCTAGGTCGAGGCTTCTTCTGATTTCCATTATCTGCTCTTTCAGCTTCGGATTGGCATCAATCTCGTTAACTATCTTCTTATGACCATATGCTATAGCGATATGGCTTCTGTTGCCCAATTCTTTACCGATCGCGGCGAAGGAACAATTCCTTTCCCCTCGCATAAGATATATAGCAGTCCGCCGGGCTAATGCGGTCTTGCGGTCTCGCCTTCTACCAACTAGCTCCTCGATGGAAAGGTTAAAGTAATCGGCTACTGCTTGTATTACCATTTTTCTACCTTGCTTGCTGGTGATGCCCGTTAATAGTCTGTCAATTGTTTGTAGGGTGAGTTCCTCTCCAGTCAGCTTGGCTTGAGCGGTCAAGTAAATTAAAGCTCCTTCGAGTTGGCGGACATTTCCCTTTATTCGGTCTGTTAAGAGTTGCAATACCTCATTGGAGATTGACGTCTTCGTCTCCTCTGATTTGGCTCGCAAGATGGAGAGGCGTGTCTCAAAGTCAGGTGGCTCAATTGAGGTTATGAGACCACACTCAAGCCGGGATTTCAACCTATTGCTGAGCAGAGTCATGTCTTCAGGGGAATAGTCACTGGTGACGGCAATTTGACAATTGCTGTTATATAGCTCATTGAAAATGTGGAAGAAGCACTGTTGTGTTTGTTTTCTGTTGGCTATAAAATGGATATCGTCAAATAGAAGGATCTGAATGGAATTGAATTGATTACGGAATTCCTCAACTCGCTTTTGTTTGACAGCCAGTACAAACTCGTTAGTGAATCGGTCCGCACTTATGTAAGTTGCTTGTAGTCCACTGCTTGTTGCCTTATGGCCAATGGCATGTAGCAAGTGGGTCTTACCTTGCCCGGTGCTGCCATAGATGAAAAAGGGATTGTAGGTATGCGCTGGATTTTCAGCTATTTCCAATGCGGCAGCGTAAGCTAAGCGGTTACAATTGCCCACGATGAAACTATCGAAAGTATACTTTGGATTGAATCTGGCTGCCTTAGCTTTGGTGCTTGTTCCTCCGTCAGTCTGATTGGCGTGGGCTGAATCACCCTGTAGCTGGTCTTGATTGTGAACAGTGAACTGAATATCTATGTCCCTGCCTATAATTTCAGCCAGGGTTTTCCTTATTAAGGAGTGGAGACGCCTGGTTAGCCATTCAGCGACAAAGGCGCTAGGAACCCAGACCACAAAAGCATCCTGTTGACAACTTACGCCTTGACTGTTTTTCAACCAAGTAGCGTAATTCGCTTTGCTGACTTGGATTTGGAGTTCGCCTAGTACACTTTGCCAGATTTCTCTTGCTGACTCCAATTCACCCCAAACCGTGCTATCATTAATTAGCCAAGAGGATGGCTGAAGAAATAGCAGAGGCAGTAAGGAAAAGTTACACCCAAAAGAATATCAGATGTTTTTTGGCCTTCTCTAGGGAGGTTCTTACATAAAAAAAATAAAAAAAAGATAGCTTTGACATGAATATACGTTCTATTTTTATGGGTACTCCGGAGTTTGCTGTGCCTATATTGGAGTCTTTAATCCAGAGTTCCTATGACGTGGTCGCCGTATATACCCAGCCTGATAAGCCAGCCGGCAGAGGTCAGCAGCTTGCCTCTCCTCCAACAAAGGAGCTGGCCATGAAACACAAGATCCCGGTCATTCAGCCAAACATTCTTAAATCTGCGGGGGCGGTACAAGAACTGGCTGGTTTTCACCCTGAGCTAATCGTAGTGGCTGCCTTTGGCTACATTCTCCCGCGGGAAGTGTTGTCTTTACCTGAATTTGGTTGCCTCAATGTCCATCCTTCATTATTGCCCAAACATCGAGGGCCATCTCCGGTAGCTGATACTCTTCTCTGTGGCGATGTATTTGCTGGTGTTACCATTATGTTAATGGACGAAGCCCTGGATAGCGGACCGATTTTGGCTCAGCGGAAGGTGGGTGTTTCCGCCTTGGACACTACAGGCTCGCTCACACATAAACTGGCCAGTGCAGGAGCTGAGCTTCTGATGGAGACTTTGCCTGAGTGGCTTGAGGGCAGGCTCAAGCCCCAAGCTCAGAATGAAGACAGTGCCACCTACAGCAAGCTGATAGCAAACAGAGATGGTGAATTGGACTGGCGTCTCACGGCAGTGGAGCTCTGGCGGCGGGTAAGGGCCTTTAATCCCTGGCCAGGGTGCTATACCTGGTGGAAAGGCAAGCGACTTAAAATCCATAGCGCCACTCCCCTTGGCGACAAAGCCAAAGGCGAGATAGGGAGGGTGGTCGCTTTGCCGAAGTCAGCGCCAGTTCGAGTTGGAGTAGTTGCTGGAGAGGGCATCCTGGGACTTTGCCAGATTCAATTGGAGGGTAAGCGTGAGATGTCTGCAGACGAGTTCACCCGGGGGCAAAGAGATTTTGTCGGCTCCAGTTTGATCTGACTTTTTGGGCAAGGCCATTGATATTTTGCTTGCTAGAAGGGTAGGCTTTCTTGTCTGCTAAATGCCAGCATTGTGGTAAGGAGTCCCGTGTTATTTCCCGGATATTAGGGTCATGTCTTGACTGTATTCGGCAGGACTTTTTTGCAGTATTGCCTAACATAGAGGAAGCTCATACCAAGGCCAGAAGCTTATTTGACCTTCCCGTTCATCCACCGACAAGCGAAACAGGACCACGATGTCGTATTTGTGTAAACGAATGCCGATTGCCTTCAGGTGGCAGAAGCTATTGCGGACTTCGCTATAATAGGGGAAACAAACTCAAACACCTCAATTGCCTCATTCCATTCGTGCCTCTCGCCTAGCCTTGGAGAGGAACAAAGGCAGGCTCCTCCGCATCTGCTGGGAGACGAATGGTTCTATGCACCCAAGCTTATTAAGACAAGCTGCCGAAATTGCCTTAAACTCCGGTGGTTGTATTAAATTCGACCTTAAAGCCTGGGATGAGCAACTGCACATTGCTCTATGTGGCGTAAGCAACAGGAGGACCTTGGAAAACTTTCAGCTTTTAGCTGCATATGCCAAGACAAGGCCATCGCCCCCTTTGCTGATAGCGAGCACCTTGCTGGTGCCGGGATACGTGGATAAGCAGGAGGTCTCCCGGATTGCCGGATTCATCTGTTCACTCGACCCAGATATCCCTTATTCCCTCCTTGTCTTTTCACCTCAATTTGTGATGAGGGACTTGCCCCCCACCTCCAGACGCCATGCTGAAGAGTGCCTGGCGGAGGCAAAGTCACAGGGGCTGACAAGGGTGAGATTGGGCAATGCGCACCTTTTGGGGGGTGATTACTGAGGCAAATCTCATTATTGTGGCTATGGGCTCCTCCAGCTCTGCTTCAGGGTTTATCTCTTGGTGGCCGTCGTGGTAAAATAGTGAGTCAAGGAGGTAGAGAGAAATGACAAGTCGGCTTTGGGAACCATTTCGAATAGGGCAGATGGAATTGAGGAATCGGATAGTGATGGCGCCTGTGACAACGCAGTATGGCAGCGAAGAAGGCTATGTCACCGAGCGGACGAAGGGCCACTACGAGACGCGGGCCCGCGGCGGAGCAGGGTTGCTTATTGTGGAGGCGACCTGTGTTCACCCGCGCGGGCAGTCTTTCGTAAACCAGCTGGGTATCAGCGACGACAAGTTCATTCCAGGCCTGAGCGAATTAGTGCAGGCCATTCATCGGCATGGTGCCAAGGCAGGCATTCAGCTCCACCACGGTGGAGTGAAAGCCGAACAGGAGCTAACTGGAATGCCGCCGGTAGGTCCCTCGCCGCTGGCCAGCCCAGAAGCTGGGCAGGCCGAAGAGCTCACAGTTGACGAGATAGCGGAACTTGTTGCTGCTTATGCCGCGGCAACGTTCCGGGCGAAACAGGCCGGCTTCGATGGCGCGGAAATCCACGGAGCCCACGGCTATCTTATTGGTCAATTTCTCTCGCGTGCCTCGAATAAGCGGCAGGATGCCTATGGAGGCAGTCTATCAAACCGAGCCAGGTTCCTCATTGAGATTATAAAGGCGGCGAAGGGAGCAGCAGGTAGTGACTACCCCGTCTGGTGCCGGATCAACGGCAAGGAATACGGCCTGGAGGAAGGGACCTCTCTGGAGGAGGCCCGGGAGATAGCCCGGATGGCTCAACAGGCTGGTGCTGATGCCATCCACGTATCTGCTGGCGGGCCCAAGAACCCCGTTAATTTGACCTCTCCTACCTTCGTTCCGGCTATAATTGCTGACCTGGCAGAAGGGGTAAAAAAAGCGGTCACCGTGCCCGTGATCGCTGTGGGAAGGATTACCCCTGAAGCTGGCGAGAGTATTCTGGCGGCGGGCAGGGTGGACCTGATCGCTATTGGTAAAGGGCTCCTGGCTGATCCCGAGCTTCCCAATAAGGTGGCCTCGGGCAAATTAGAGGACATCACCCCGTGCATAGTCTGTATGGGGTGTCGGGATGACTTGTTCTCTTCTAGCGTACTGGGCATAAGGTGTCAGGTAAATGCTGCTCTGGGAAGAGGTGAGGAATACCGGATTGTCTCGGCAAAGAAGCCCAAGAAAGTCCTCGTGGTCGGTGGTGGGCCGGCAGGCATGGAAGCTGCCAGGGTAGCAGCTCTAAGGGGGCATCAGGTGACTCTCTGGGAGAAACAATCCAGACTGGGTGGCCAGTTAATCCAGGCAGCTATTCCGCCCCACAAAGACCGAATTGGGTTCTTGACCAGATACCTACAAACACAACTAAATAAGCTCAAAGTTAAAATCGAATTAGGCAAGCAGGCGACAGCGGCCATGATTGAGGAGTTTGAGCCTGAAGTGCTGGTCCTGGCTACCGGGGTAAGACCTCTGGTGCCTGAGATTCCAGGGCTGGACAAGGCTCGTGTAGTCCAGGCGGGGGATGTTCTGGAGGGCAAGGCAGAGGTGGGAAATAAGGTGGTAGTAATCGGGGGAGAAGTGGTGGGCTGCGAGACGGCCGAGTTTCTTGCCGAGAAAGGAAAGAAAGTCACCGTCACACGAAGGGGTATGGAAATGGCCTTGGGGATGGGCTTTACCCTTAGAGACTTCTTTCTGGATAGGCTCTGGCAGAAGGGGGTTACCCTGCTCACCGAGCTTAGATACAACGAAATTACCTCTGAGGGACTTGTGGTCACCACTAAAGAAGGTGAGAGGAAAACCATCGAGGCCGATACCATAGTTCTAGCGGCTGGGGCTATCCCTGATAGGGCCCTTTACCAGGAGGTTAACGGAAAGGTGCCTGAGACTTATCTTGCCGGGGACTGCGTCGAGCCGCGAAGAATACGCGAAGCTATCGCCAACGGCTATCGCATTGGCTTGGAGATCTAGACTTCTGTCCCTACAGCCCTATTTTGCTGGCCACTTCGCGCATCCCTATGATAGCGTCGGTGACCAGGTCCCTTAACTCCACGCCCAACATCGCGGCTCCTTTTTCAATCACTGTGCGGTTCACACCAGCAGCAAACGACTTATCTTTCCATTTCTTCATCACCGACTTTGCCTCCATGTCTGATACGCTCTTCGACGGTCGAACTAGCGCTGCCGCCGTGATAAGTCCGGTTAGCTCGTCAACGGCATATAGTGTCTTCTCCATACTGCTTTGCGGCTCTTCGTCGCTGCATATACCCCAGCCATGAGATACAATCGCTCGTATGTACTCCTCTGGCCAACCGCGCTCCGCCAATATCTCTCGTGCCTTTTTGCAATGCTGGTCAGGGAAACGTTCGTAGTCCACATCGTGCATTAGCCCAACGATGCCCCACTTCTCCTCGTCTTCGCCCGCCTTCCGCGCCATGTAGCGCATCACTCCCTCAACGGAATAGGCGTGCTTCAGCAGGCTATCGCCTCGGTTGAATTCCTTGAAAATTGACAGTGCTTCGTCGTATGTAGGTGTATGTTCTTCCATATGGCTACCTCCTTACTAGTGTCTCTATTTTGATTCAAGACTATAGACCGTTGGTTTCCAAATAGCAAGGGGCAGGGGGATGTTCGCCTTCTAAGCTGAAGAAACGGACCAGTTACGCAGGTGACAACAATCCCAGTTCTCAGCCTGCTATAGAATAAATGACTATTACGATGGCTTGCACCGCTAGCAAAGGGGGCAGAATGTACCTATACACCTTGCCTAAGTTGGCCTGGAAGTACTCTGCTGAGAGTATGAGGCAGAGGTGGACGGGCGACAGGAGATAACCTGCCACTCCGCTTGCGTAGGCCAGGAGTAGAGCATAGCTATTGATTCCTGGGCCTGAGGCCATAAACGGGACCAACAACGGAAAGGAGATTCCGACAAACCCCATAGAAAGTCCGGTGGCAAAGCCTGTCAGCAGTGGCAGAGCTACCAGGATGACCAGTGCTGGCATCCCTATGCCTTGCATGTCGGAAAAAAGTGCGTAAGCAGCGTCTGAGCCTTCTATTGCTGCTTTATATAGCATCACGCTATACAGCAGGAACAACATTTTGGGAGCCAGACCATACTTGAGCGACTTTTCCAGTTCTGGCCATTTAGCTCTTTGTTGCAGAATTAGCAGGCAAAGTGAAAGCACGAAGGCAAGGGCAACATCCAGCCCCACCAGAACCAGCAGGACAAGCAGGAAGACAGGCCAGGCGACTTTGATAAGATTGCGTGCCACATTCCCTGAAGCCTCTTCCTCTGTCACTTGGTGCTGCTTCAGCTTCAGAATTCTGTAACTAGAAATGCCTCCAAT
>Ga0315545_1001013_pt1 | contig 28715 bp, 21 predicted proteins | sample SalMarSW160210MG_FD_203096 | JGI IMG/M metagenome (GOLD analysis project Ga0315545, IMG submission 203096) | Salt marsh sediment microbial communities from the Plum Island Ecosystem LTER, Massachusetts, United States - Salt Marsh Sediment SW1602-10 ...
TTCAGAGCCACTCGCATTCGGAGTGCTAAAACCGCCTGGGGATTTCGGTGCAGACATGTGCTGTGGAGAGGGACAGAGCCTCGGTATCCCGATGGGTTTTGGGGGTCCCTATCTGGGAATTCTTACTGCGAAGAAACAGTACGTACGCAACATGCCGGGAAGAATTGTGGGCCTTACAGAGGATCAAAACGGAAGGCAGGCGTATGTTCTCACACTTTCGGCCAGAGAACAGCACATAAGGAGAGAAAAAGCAAAATCCAATGTGTGTACGAATCAGGGGCTCTGTGCGCTCATGGCCGCGGTGTATCTTTCCGGTCTTGGAAAGACGGGAATCCGGCGTGTGTCAGGGATCTGTCACGCGCGGGCCGAGTACGCGAAGGAGAAGATCGCCCGGCTTGGCGCAGTAAAGCTTAAATTTTTCTCTCCCACATTCAACGAATTCGTTATAAAGGTTGATGCTGACTCCGAAACTCTTGAGAAGAGGCTTATTGAAAAAAAAATTATTGCCGGGATTCAGATGGAGAAATTCTACCCCGAGCTGAGGAATTGCATTTTACTTACTTTTACAGAGACGAATACCGCGGAGGATATAGACATTCTCTGTGAAGCTTTAAAACACGCAATGAAATAAATCGAAAGGAAAACGGAAATGAAATCTCTGGGCATAACGACGCTGGCTCACGATGAGCCTCTCATTTTCGAAATTGGGTCGCCGGGAAGGACTGCTTTTTCTCTGCCTGAGCCTGAAACAGAAAAACCTTTGTCGGAAAGCTCGATTCCTGAATCTCTCATGCGGGATGAAATAAACGGATTCCCCGAAATAAGCGAGGTCGAGCTCGTTCGGCATTTTACGAGACTTTCAAACTGGAACTACGGGGTTGATACCGGATTCTATCCCCTCGGATCGTGCACTATGAAGTACAACCCGAAGATCAACGAAGATATCGCAGCGCTTCGAGGATTCACATTGTGCCATCCCTTTCAACCGGAATCCCTTTGTCAGGGGTGTTTGCGTGTACTGTGGGAGCTTGAACAATTTCTGGCAGAAATCACCGGAATGGATTGCGTGACGCTCCAGCCCGCCGCAGGGGCTCACGGTGAACTGACCGCAATGATGATCATCAAAGCATATTGTACGCAAAAGAACAGCACACGTCACAAGGTGTTGATTCCGGATACGGCTCACGGGACCAACCCTGCAAGTGTGGCAATGTGCGGCTTCGAGACGGTACCGGTGAAATCCGGCAAAGAGGGGATACTCGAGCCGGATACCGTCGCTTCCCTCATGGACGAGGACGTTGCGGCGATCATGATCACGAATCCCAATACGCTCGGTCTGTTCGAGTCGCATATTGCTGCGATATCCGAGATCGTTCACAAAAAGGGCGGTTTTGTGTACTGCGACGGTGCAAATCTCAACGCACTCATGGGAATCGTGAAGGTAGGAAAACTTGGGGTCGATATCGTTCATATGAACCTCCACAAGACTTTTTCGACTCCGCACGGCGGCGGAGGACCAGGTTCGGGGCCCATTGCAGTGAAGTCGGTTTTCGAACCTTATCTTCCCGTTCCACGCGTGGAAAAGGAAGGCGAGGAGTTCAGATTCGGCTACGACCGCCCTCAGACCATCGGAAAGGTGCGAAGTTTTTACGGGAATTTTCTAGTCTGCGTTAAGGCCTATTCGTATATATGTTCTATGGGAGCACGGGGTTTGAGACAGGCGAGCACAACTGCCGTTGTGAACGCGAATTATATTCGCTCGAAGCTCAAGCCGTATTATCATCTTCCTTACGACAAAAACTGCATGCACGAATGCGTTTTTACCGACAAGGAGCAGAAGCCACTGGGAATCACGACACTCGATATCGCAAAAAATCTCATCGACCACGGGTTCCATCCACCCACGATTTATTTTCCCCTTGTGGTGGATGGGGCTCTGATGATCGAGCCGACTGAAACCGAGAGCAGGGAAACCATTGACCGATTTATCGATGCCATGATCCAGATCGCGGAGGCTGCAAAAGAGCGCCCGAAGGAACTGAAGAAAGCGCCGAGAAAATCAAAAATCAACAGGGTCGATGAGGTGAAAGCAGCACGAAATCCGGTTCTCAGATGGCCCCCCTCTCACAGCTGAGTTTTTTCTTTAAGAAATCGCCGTTATCCACTATCTTACAAAGAAACGGATAAATCATGAAATTTCTGTTTGTTGTCGGAGACGGTATGGCGGACGAGCCTGTGCCCTCACTTGGGGACAGGACTCCTCTCGAAGCCGCGCGTATTGTGAATATGAACCGGTGTGCACGTGAAGGTATTGTCGGAATGGTGAGGACAATTCCTGAAGGGCTTCCGCCTGGAAGTGATGTGGCAAATCTCAGTCTTCTCGGTTTCAATCCGCGCACGTACTACACGGGGCGAGGCCCCCTCGAGGCGGCGAGCATGGGAATCCCGCTCGGGGAGGATGACTGCGCTTTCAGGTGCAATCTGGTAAACGTGCGAAATGGGCAGATGAACGATTACTCCTCGGAGCACATTTCGACCGCCGAGGCAAAAAAGCTTATCCATGCACTCAACACTTCACTTGCCAACGATGGAGTACGTTTTTATCCGGGTGTGGATTATCGGCACATCTGTGTGCTGAAAGGTTCGTTTCAGGATCTTTTCTGTACCCCACCCCATGACATTTCCGGAAAGAGCATAAGCTCCTATCTCCCAAATGGGCAGAACCAGGATCTCGTTCGCTCCCTCATGGAAAGCTCAATACCTATTCTGGCCGCAGAAGAGGTCAACAGGAGGCGGCTGCAGGAAGAAAAACTACCGGCAACACAGATATGGCTGTGGGGGCACGGATACAGGCCAGGCCTCGTGCGGTTCGAAGACACATACGGTATTTCGGGTTCCGTAATCACCGCAGTGGACCTGATACGGGGCATCGGTGTTCTTGCGGGCCTCGAAGTGGTGCATGTAGAAGGGGCGACCGGATTTGTGGACACGAACTATGAGGGGAAGGCGGATGCGGCGATCCGCGCACTTCAGACGAAAGATTTTGTGTTCGTTCATGTTGAAGCGCCGGATGAAACGGGTCATCAGGGTGATGCACAGCTGAAGGTAAAGGCAATCGAGGATTTTGATTCCCGGCTGCTCGGAAGCATTCTCCCCAGGCTCGAAGGGGATTATCGGATGCTCATCATGCCAGACCATCCAACTCCCATCCGAACGAAAACCCATTCTTCGGAACCCGTTCCTTTCATTCTGTACGGAAGCGGAGTAGAACCGAACGAGGTGGAGGGCTATTCCGAAAAAATGGCGAAGCGGTCCGGCATCTTCATTGAACAGGGACACAAACTCATTGAACTGCTCTTAAAGGGGAAATGAGCAGCCGCAATACACTCTGTTACGGCGGTGCCGGCTAGACCCACCCCTCTGCAATGCACGCTTCTGCGATCTGCACCGCATTCAGGGCCGCGCCCTTTCTGATCTGATCTGCAACGCACCAGAACGCAATCCCATTCGGAGAGGTGGTATCCTTTCGCACCCGTCCCACATAGACGTCATCCGTTCCTGATGCCATGAGCGGCATCGGGTATTCGTTCCTGGAGGGGTTGTCAACAAGGGTGATGCCGTCCGCATTCCTGAACGCCTCCCGGACCTCCTGCACGGTGAGCTCTTTTTCCGTTTCGGCCCATATCGCCTCGGAATGCGCCCTCATGATGGGAATTCGTACCGCCGTTGCGCTGACCTTGACGTCTGAGTGCATGATCTTTTGCGTCTCATGGTGCATCTTCATCTCTTCTTTTGTGTAGAAATTGTCAAGAAACACGTCAATATGAGGGATCACATTGAAAAATAGTTGATGTTGAAATTTGCCGATTTCGAGATTTTCGCCGTGCACATACTGGCGAGCCTGATTCTCAAGTTCCTGCATCGCGAGGTTTCCCGCTCCGCTTGCTGCCTGATAGGTGGCCACATGCACGGTGTGTATGTGGGAAAGGTTCTCGATTGCTTTGAGCGCAACGACCATCTGGATGGTGGAGCAGTTTGGGTTTGCGATTATGTTGCGCGGGCGGTTTTTGCAGTCATCCGGATTCACCTCAGGCACGACAAGAGGGACATCGTCTTCCATCCTGAAAGCGCTGGAATTATCTATCATCAACGCGTCGTGTTTGGTGATCGTTTCCCAGAATTCCCGGGATGTGCCGGCTCCCGCTGAAGTGAGCGCAATGTCGATATTCTTGAAGTCATCGTTTTTTTTCAGCTCGGAGACTATAACTTTCTCATCCTTGAAAATGTATTCCCTTCCCGCACTTCTGTGAGAGCCGAAAAGCCTGAGATCATCTATTGGAAAGTTTCTCCCCGAGAGCACTTTCAGAAATTCCTGACCAACAGCCCCGCTCACACCCACGACCGCAACCCTGTATCCCATGTCCGCGACCTCCTTCTTCTGAAACACGTGTGATTTAGTGAGCCCACGCCGCTTATTAAATGTGTAATATAATACGATCACCTTTCAGGGACAAAAAGTATCTGTGCGCTCATTTCCTGTGTAAAGGCAAATATTATTCTTCTGTGATCGGAAACGCGAGCGCAAACCCGAGACACGCGAGCACCAGAAGAGTCCTGCTTGGTATGTTCTCCGCCGCAGCTTTTCCCAAGAATCCCCAAAACCCCCAGAGAAAAAGGGTGATAACGCTGTAAAACAGCCATGTCTTCATTGTTGTTCACCAATTGCGTCAAACGGACATACCTGTGCGCACACGGAGCAGCCTGTGCAGAGAGTCGGACTGATAAATGCGACCCATTTTCCCCCGGCACCGGTCTTTTTTTCAATGGCAGGACAGCCCAGCTTCAAACATTTCCCGCATGCCCTGCATGCTTCCTCATCGATTGCATACACGGCGAACTCTTTTCTTTCCTGAATGAGCACGCAGGGACGTCTGGATATGAGGAGCGATGCCTGCCCGCAGTGGAGTTCTTCGTTCATCACTGCTGCGGTCTGCGCCAGGTCGTATGGGTCGAATACACGAATCCTTGTGATTCCAGAGGCCTCTGCGAATTTTTCAATCCGGGCCTGAAAGCTGTGCTCCCCGCTCAGAGTAACTCCGGTTCCCGGGTTTTGTTGATGTCCGGTCATGGCGGTCACACGGTTGTCCAGAACGATGATCGTGAGATTTCCATTGTTGTAGCCGATATCAAGAAGCCCGGTTATTCCAGAGTGAAAGAATGTAGAGTCGCCTACTATGCCTACCACAGGTCTGTCAAGGCCGCTTTTGGACACACCCATCGCTGCACTCACACCCGCTCCCATACAGATGATTGCGTCCATGCTGTCGAGGGGTGCAAGCCCACCGAGGCTGTAGCAGCCGATGTCTCCGATTACCACTGGATTGAACTGCTTCAGTGTATAGAATACCCCCCTGTGTGCGCATCCCGGGCAGAGAACCGGCGGACGAGCAGGGAGAGGGAAATCCTGTTTCAGTTTTATCTGTGCGGGAAACTCGGTGTTCATTTCGAAAAGACCGTGCGCTGCGAGCTGTTTTCGCGCATCGAGAAGGATATCTGGATTGAGCTCTCCGATACACGGCACGAGTTCGGTTCCTACAGGGGTGGCACCGAGCGCACGAACGTGTTCTTCGATGAAGGGATCCAGCTCCTCGACAACGAAAACATTTTCCACCTCAGATATGAAATTGCTTATGAGTTTGTCCGGAAAGGGATAGGACAGCGAGAGTTTCAGTATTGAGGCGTCGTGAAAGATTTCCCTGACGTACTGATAGGAAATGCTGGATGTGATGATTCCAAGCCTCGAGTTGCCGCAAATATTTTTATTCTCAGGAAAGGTGTTTGCAAGCTCGCGCAATTTTTTGCTCCGTTCTTCGACCGCAATCCTCCTGTTTCTCGCATAGGAGGGAACCATCAGATACTTGGAGGGTTGTCTCCGGTAGTCGGGAGTGCGGTCTTCAAAAACTCGTTCTTCCAGGTTCACGATGCCCTTGGAGTGGGATATTCTCGTCGTTGACCGCACAATGACCGGGGTATCGTACTGTTCGGAAATCTCGAATGCGAGCCCGAGGAATCGCTTTGCTTCATCCGAGTCAGACGGCTCCAGAAGAGGGACCTTCGCAAAGCGTGCATAATTTCTTGAATCCTGTTCGTTTTGTGATGAGTGCATTCCCGGGTCATCCGCGACCACAATGACCAGCCCTCCTTCCACTCCCGTGTAGGAGAATGTCATGAGCGGGTCTGCTGCGACGTTTAACCCCACATGCTTCATGGTGGCCATGGCTCTGATACCGGTGAGAGATGCGCCGATCGCGACCTCAAGAGCGACTTTCTCGTTCGGAGCCCACTCGACGTACACACCTTCATACCGCGAGAGGTTTTCGAGTATTTCAGTACTCGGCGTTCCGGGATAACCCGCCGCAACCTTCACTCCGTATTCGTACGCTCCTCGTGCGATTGCCTCGTTCCCTGAAAGAAGTTTCTTCATGCCGACCCCTCGTAAAGCTATTTAGCCATATAAAATACCGTTTTTTGCAGTAAAAAGAAAGAACGCTTTTTTGTACTGTGCGCGTCGGCGTTCCGTGGAATAGATGGCCATGAAGTTTGTTGAAAAATCTGCTGGAATACGTTTATAATGATGAAAAAATTGTGAGGGGAAATAATGACAGTAGAGGAAGCAATCAGAAGTAGACAGAGCGTGAGAGAATATGCAGACCGCCCGGTGGAAAAGCAAAAGATCGAGGCAGTTGTTGAAGCGGCACGGCTTGCACCTTCTGCCGGAAACCGGCAGGAATGGCGTTTCGTCGTTGTCACCGACAGCACAAAGCGGCAGAAAATGTCGAAAGCCGCGGCAGGGCAGCTCTTTGTCGGGAATGCTCCATGTATACTGGCCTGCTGTGCGGATACCGATTATCATGAGATGCGCTGTGGTCAGCTCTGCTATCCGATCGACGTTGCAATCGCGATCGACCATATCACACTTCGGGCTGTGGGATTGGGATTGGGCACGTGCTGGATCGGGGCCTTTTATGAGGACGAAGTGAAGAAACTTCTTGAAATACCGGATCATATCAAGGTCGTGGAACTGCTCACTCTCGGATATCCAAAGGAAGGCACGCTACGAGAAAAGGACAGACTCCCAATCGAAAAGATCGTGTTTTACGAGGAATGGGGAAGCCCAAAGACTCCTGGGCACTGACGCACTCTCTCATCTGTATTGCGTTCTGTACGCTTTTTTTTCTTGGAAACACACGTACGTACGTCTCCGGGCTTGTTTTCGGGTTGGTGGGATACGGTTTTGCGATGTTTGCCATTCTGCTGATCGTACAGCGCCACAGAGTCATGCGCCTGCAGAATATAGTCACGCTTTTCCGGCTTGGAGCGGGAGGGGTTTTCCTGTGCTGGATGGCGCTCCGTCCGGAATTCACTGTGTATAAATTTTTTTTCATATCGGCTGCCGCGCTCACAGATGTAATCGATGGAATGATAGCACGCTGGAAAGGGTGCACAGTCTTCGGGGCAAAGCTCGATATGGAAGTCGATGCGTTTTTCACCCTCTCTCTGTCAGTGAACGGTTTCGTATTCGCCGGCATGGAAGCATGGATTCTTATAATCGGGCTCATGCGGTACGGGTATGAGTTCATTCTTCTTCTGCTTCCGGCGGACGACACTTTCCCCGTCTTTGTCAAATATGGAGAAAAAACGATCTGTGCGTTTACTGTGATTGCGCTTATATCGATCACCGCGCCGTTTTTCCCGTACACAGGCAAACTGCTTCTGAGCTTCAGCGCGCTCATCCTGCTGGGCATTTCCTTTCTGATGAACATGTGCGCCAGAATCTTCATAGGCGGTATTAAACATTGAATAACCCCGCGGTTATGATTATTATTACATATTAAATGAACGGATAAGAGAGCATGGGAGCAGAACGTGGCTGAACAGCTTATTCTGAAGCACCTCCCTTTTATCAAGATTCTTCCCTCCTGGGCACAGGAGCTTTCCTACAAGTACTGCTCGAAGACGGCAAACCTTTACGTGGTATACGGAAACATACGAGATTACCTTCCTCATAAGATGCATGAGGAGGAGTTCATCTTTGTAAAGATACAGAGTTATATTTCCGACATACTTTTCGGAAACAGGGACATCATCATTTATTACGACAGGTCCTCCGGAATTACCTTCTGCAAGCCTGAGATGAAGCAGGAATATCTCGCAGAGATGAAATCCATCGTCGGGAATGAGGGTTCTGATGATTTTCTTTCCAAGGACCCCTCGGAAGCATTTCACTACCTCGAGAAATACTGTTACAAAAACATCAGACGAAAGCTGAGAATTGTTTTGATCGTTGACTATGCAGAGACGATTGTTCCGAGTACTGACATTTCGCACTATACCGATGAGGACCGATACTGTCTCGTCACCCTCAACCGGTGGGCAACAGATCCAATATTCAATGAAAACGACATTTCCATCATACTCCTCACAGAAAACCTTGCAGATCTAAGCCCGCGGATCATCAGGTCGCCGAGCACCGTGAAAGTCAATATCCCTATTCCGGACGAGCGGGTGAGAGAGAGTTTTTTCAAATATCTGCATAAAAAGGATGAGCTTATCGTTTCGCGTGGGCTTTCGGCAGAGATGATGGGGCGGGTCACAAGCGGGCTGAATCTTGTGAACATTCACCAACTCGCCGCAGAGTCGTTTCAGGAAAACAGGGAGATAGACCTTCATTATCTCAAGGAAAAGAAAAAGGAGATCATAGAGGCTGAGGCAATCGGGCTTCTGGAATTCATCGAGACAGAATACGACCTCTCAATGGTCTCAGGTCATGATTTTGTAAAGAAACGGTTTAAGAGTGCAGCTCGGGCGATAAAACAGGGAAGGCTCGATGTTCTGCCAATGGGATACCTGATTTCAGGGCCCGTGGGAACTGGAAAATCATTTATGGTTACCGCCTTTGCAGGAGAGATCGGGATTCCAATCGTGAAATTTCAAAACTTCAGAAGCAAGTGGCAGGGAGTCACGGAATCGAATCTTGAGAAAATCCTCAATATACTCAAGGCAATGGCACCGGTAGGGGTGATGATCGATGAGGCGGATGCATTCCTCGGACACAGGAACCAGGAAGGTGATTCCGGCACGAGCAACAGGATATTCGCCCAGATTGCGTCTTTTATGGGAAACACGGAATACAGGGGAAAGATCATCTGGTTTCTCATCACGTGCAGGCCTGACCTCATCCCCATTGACCTCAAACGACAGGGGAGGGCCGAGGAGCACCTCGCACTGTTTTACCCCGAAACACTCGAAGAAAAACAGCTCTTGTTCAACACTCTTGTAAAAAAGCTCAGCATGAAAGTTCAGAAAATCGATATCGTCAGTATGTTGCAGCGAAGCAATTTTGATTTTTCCGGTGCAGACCTGGAATCGATCCTGATCCGTGCAAAATTTCTCGCCACGATGAACAACCACATCATCATCAATGAATCCGATCTCGAGCAAACCATCGAAGATTTCGTGCCGCCGACCTACCCGCACGAGATAGAGCTCCAGAATCTCGTCGCAGTTATGGAGTGTACTTCACGAGAGATGGTTCCCTCTCGTTTTCAAGACTATGATCGTCAGAAAATCATACATGATATCAAGCAGCTGAAAATATTACTGGGCGAACGGGGGATATAAAAAGCCCGCATATGCCGTGTGCCGGGGCCGTTTTGAACCTGAATAATCAGGTGGGCCGTCGCACACCTGTTTCCTGTACTCTTAAACCTCTGCGGGTGAGTGCATTCCCCAGGTGGATATTGACATCCCTTTAATATGAGTGTTGGCTCAAAAATTGGGTAGCCAGCATCACGAACACTGCAGGCACTCTTAAATTTAACACAGTTTTTGAGGTATGTTAACTGAAATTTATATTTTTTCCTGAAATAGGGGTGAACAAAATACGACTGGAGGTGTTCAATAATGGAATTTACATGCAGAGATATCGCGAATATGATCGACCACTCGCTGTTGAAGCCGGAGCTTACTGATGAGGATATCATCGCAGGCTGTGAAATCGCAAAAAAGTACAAGGTGGCGTCCGTGTGTTGCTCTCCTTCCGCATTACCTCTTGTGCGCACGCATCTTGAGGGGTCTGGGGTGAATCCTACGACCATCATCGGATTTCCTCACGGGTACAACAGGACTGATACGAAGGTCTTTGAAGCGGAAAAGGCGATCGATGACGGTGCAAAAGAGCTCGACATGGTGATCAATATCGGAAAACTGAAGAGCGGGGAATTCGATTATGTAAGAAATGATATCAAGGCAGTGGTCGATGCCTCTCATCGAAAAGGGGTGATCGTGAAGGTCATTTTCGAGAATTGCTACCTCTCGGACGAACTGAAGAAAACCGGATACAGGCTTGCAGAGGAAGCGGGTGCCGATTTCATCAAGACATCCACAGGCTTTGCAGCTGCAGGTGCAACGTTGGACGACCTCCGATTGATGAGAAAAACGGTTTCCGAAAGGGTGCAGGTCAAGGCGGCTCACGGAGTTCGGGATTACGAGACGGCTGTCAAGGTGAGAAGCGTGGGTGCGACGCGGTTCGGTGCGACACAGACGGAAAAAATCATGGAAGAGTGCTACAGGAAGAAAGGGAAAGAATAGGGCCGCAGTGGACTCTTCGGTGACGTGTGTGTATGTGCCGAACAGGAGGTTCTGAAATGGAGCGGGTGAAGAACAAGGTCATTAATTTTCTGAGAAGCTGTGAAATGGATTTCGAAGACATCGATATTCCAGCATGTGTCGAAGTTTTCACAGAAGAGATGAGAAAGGGGTTGCAGGGGAAACCAAGCAGCCTTGAGATGCTTCCCACCTACATAGAAGTGGAAAAGGAGATCCCGTCGGAAAAATCAGTGATTGCGCTCGATGCCGGCGGCACGAATTTCAGGGTGGCTACACTCTATTTTGACGACAAAAAAAGGCCGATCATCGAAAACTACGAAAAGCAGTCGATGCCGGGTATCCATTCACCGGTCACTAAGTCAGAGTTTTTCGAAACAATCGCGCGTTATATCGAGCGTGTCATCGATAAAAGCGACTGCATCGGATTCTGTTTCTCCTACTCCACTGAGATGCTTCCAAACAGAGATGGGAAAACGATACAGTTCTCAAAAGAGATAAAGGCCGAGCAGGTCATTGGAGAGCTTCTGGGGGAGAACCTGATATCCACACTTCGGAGGAAGGGAAAAAACGCCGGGCACAGGGTTGTTATTCTCAACGATACTGTTGCCACGCTTTTAGCTGGGCGCTCCGCATTTCAGAAAAGAACATTCGATTCATTTATCGGTTTTATTCTCGGCACCGGAACGAACAGTGCCTACGTGGAAAAAAACAGCGCCATCGAAAAGCTTGCAGGCCTCGACCCTGAAAAGGCACAGGTAGTGAATACCGAATTCGGCGGGTTCGGGAAAGCGCCGAGAGGTTCTATTGATATTGCCTACGACCGCTCGATGCAGAATCCAGGTGAGTACACATTTGAGAAGATGATCTCCGGTGCATATTTCGGTCCTCTCTGCTTGTGGACGCTCAGGAGTGCCGCAGAGTATGGACTGTTTTCGGTGAAGGTGAGGGAGCGTCTCGGTGAATTGAGAACACTTGATACGAAAGAGGTCAGTGAGTATATGCTCGATCCTGAGTCCGGAAACACACCCATTTCAAATGCACTGGAAAAAGGGAGCGCACAAGATTCGCAGACCGCATACCAGATCATCGACCGACTGATCGAACGGGCTGCGAAACTTTCAGCCGTGGCACTTTCATCAGTGGTGATCCAATCCGGAAAAGGGAAAGACCCTCTTCATCCCGTGTGCATCACTGCAGACGGGAGTACATTCTACGGGCTTAAATCCCTGAGAGAGAGGGTCCAGTTCTACATGAAGGATTTCCTCATGAACAGGAAAGGACACTATTATGAGTTCGTCAAAGTGGAGAATGCGCCCCTGATAGGTGCAGCAATTGCCGGTTTGACGAACTGAAGGTCAGTCATCCTGCGGTTTCATTAAGGGAAACAAAATCACATCTCTCAGGTTTTCCTGATTGGTGAGGAGGCACACGAATCGGTCGAGTCCCATTCCCCATCCGGAGATCGGCGGCATGCCGTGCTCCATGGCGATGAGAAAGTCCTCATCCATCACCATCGTTTCTGTGTCACCTTTTTTTCGTAAAGACACCTGTTGTTCGAAACGGTTCCTCTGGTCAATCGGATCAACGAGCTCGCTGTACGCATTTACGATTTCCAATCCGTTAATTACGAGCTGAAACCTGTCCGTCACAGTTTCTTGGTCGTCGTTTCTCCGGGCGAGAGGGGAGAGCGCAATCGGGTGATGGATGATGAAGAGCGGTCCTGCGATGTTCTGTCTCGAAACTTTCTTGTAGAGGTTATCGATGAGGCTTCCGAAGCCCATTTTTTTCATGTCCTGTATGTCTATGCCGCGCTTTTCGATCGCTTTTCTCAGATGCGCGGAGTCCTCATGCTCTTCATAGTCGATTCCCGTATCTCTGAGAATCAATTCACGCAGAGTTAGTCTTTCCCAGTCACCGCGAAAATCAAACGTTTTTTCCCCGAATCGGAGCTTTAGAGAGCCGTTTACTTCATTGAGTACGCGCTTGATGAGCCTCTGGGTGAACCGCATGTTGTCCTCATAGTTCCAGTACGAAATCCTGAAGGTGGGAAGGATCGAGGCCTTCATTGCGGAAGCTTCTGGCAAATTCATACACCCTTTCAAAACCGCCCGCAATGCACCGTTTGAGATAGGTTTCCGGCGCAATCCTCAGGTAAAGATCGAGCCCAAGGGCATTGTGATGAGTTACAAATGGATTTGCAATCGCGCCGGACGGCTTCGTCTGCAGGATTGGAGTTTCAACCTCCACAAATCCCTCCGCGTCGAGAAACGTGCGAAGAGAACGGATAATCGCGGTTCGCTTTTTAAACCGTTCTGTCGTCTCCTCGTTCATGATAAGGTCGAGGTATCTCTGTCTGTAAAGCGACTCCCTGTCGGTCAGGCCGTGAAATTTTTCCGGGAGCGGTCGCAGTGTTTTCGAAAGCAGCCTATAGTTTCCCACATCAAGCGTGATTTCTCCCGTTTTTGTTTTGAAAATGGTTCCTTCTGCTCCGATGAAGTCACCGATGTCGATGTATTTTTTAAAAAATGCAAACTGGTCTTTTCCCACCACCTTCTCCTGGAGTGCGATCTGTGTTTTTCCGGAGAAGTCCTTCAGTGTGGCGAATATCAGCCTCCCGAATATGCGTATGGTCAGTATTCTCCCTGCGATCCTGATATCATTTGTGCCAAGATTCTGGCTTTTTGCCTCTGCGAGTGTGTGAGTTCTTACAAACCGATCCTTGTAGGGGTTTACCCCCTGAGCACGTATCTCCTCGAGTTTTTTTATCCGGATCGCTCTTTCTTCATTTATTCCCATTCCTTTTCCTTTTTCCTTTTCCGATGCCGGAGATTCTCGACTGAGGTGAAAGATCGAGATCAGCAACATCGCCTTCGAGATATTTGTAATAACCGAGCCCAGCGACCATTGCAGCGTTGTCCTGTGTGAGGGATTTTTGGGGAAGATAGGATACAAGGGTGTCCTCGCTGACGAATATTTGACGTACCCGCCCGTTGTTTGCAACGCCGCCTGCAAGTGCGACCCTTCTGATAGAATAGTCTCCGCACGCCCACTGTGCCTTTGTCAGCAGTACATCCGTGGCCGCTGCCTGAAAGGCAGAAGCAATATTTTCAACAGAGTTCACGTCTCCGGTACGAAGAAAGTTCTTTCTCTGGTTGATCACTGCATTCTTCAACCCACTATAGCTGAAGTTGTATCTGTCCTTTCCGCCGTTGAGTATGACACGGGGAAAGACAAACGCATCCTCTTTTCCTTTTTTCGCGGCCTGTTCAATCGCCGGTCCACCTGGATATCCGAGCCCCAGATGCTTTGCGACTTTATCGAAGGCCTCGCCGACGGCATCGTCGAGCGTGCTTCCCAGTATTTCATACTGTCCGATTCCCTCTGAACGTACGAGAAGTGTATGGCCTCCGGATATGATGAGACCGATTATCGGATATTCGACCGTGTTGTCAAAATGGATCGAATAGAGATGGGCCTCGAGATGATTGATACCGATGAGAGGGACATTCAGTGTAAGACTCAACGTCTTGGCAACAACCAGACCGACCAGCAGCGAGCCGATCAGTCCGGGATGTGAAGACACTGCAACCGCATCGATATCACGCAAACCGATCGATGCGGACTGAAGACTTTTCTCTATCACATAGTTTATCACTTCCTGGTGTTTCCTCGACGCGATTTCCGGGACGACTCCCGCAAACTCTTTATGAAACTCGTGCTGTGTTGCCACGATATTGCTCAGAATCCTTGTCCCGTCTTCGACAACGGAGGCCGATGTCTCGTCACAGGTTGTCTCTATACCGAGAATTTTCATCTATTTTACCCACGAAACCTATTGATAATACCATTCATCATCAATTTCAATTGATTTTCACTGCTTCGGACGCGAATACGAGAGAAATGTTTTCCGCTTTCAGTCTTTCGAACTGTGCATTGAGTACGGGGAGGGTGTACGCACGCTGTATATGCCCTATCCCGATGGCGGTGCCCCTTGTTTTGGCGATCTGTTTGAGTTTTTCAAACTGATCGTCAATTGCGGAGTAGCTGTCCACATTGTCGAGGAACACGTCCCTACGTGCAGCGGGGAGCTTCTCCCGGAGTGCGTAGTTGAAAGCACACGTCTTCGGACTCGTAACGCTGTCGATGAAGTAGTAACCCGCCTGCCCCAGAACGGACATCGTCCAGAGCATCATCTCAGGGTCCTGTGTGGCACGTGAGCCCATATGATTGTTTGCTCCTACTGCATAGGGGTTCTCACGAATCATCATCCAAATTTTTTGCTCTACAGTCCGGCGTTCGTCTGTAATGAGAAGTGCGTTGGGACCCGGGTCGATGAGCGGGTAATCGACAGGCTCCATGGGAATATGGATCATTATCTCGAAGCCGCGTTCATGAAGCAACCGGGCGTGATCGGAAGATTTGTCGAGAAAAGGAAGCACGGAAAACGAGAGTTTCCCTTCGAACCGAAGGTACGGCTCGAGCATTTCTGATGGATATCCCACGTCGTCGATGATGACCGCAACCCTGTATACAGGTTCAGGGCGAGAAGGCTTGACCTCACCGATATCTTTGCCAGCGGGAAGCTCCTCTTTTTTTTCCAGCGGCTGTTTTCGGAAAAAAATAAACAGGACGACGACCACGACAATGAGCAGGAACAGCGTATATCCGGTGTTTTTTTTCTTTTTCCTCAGCAATAAAATGTGTGCCTCGCTCTCAACAATTCGTAAAAAATATAAAAATGTCCTTGAAAAATGTCATGTGAATAGTATATCTTTAATACAGACAGAGAATCGAGTAGCCTCTCTTTCGTATTATTTATCGGAAAACCGCTTCTGTGACTTCTCATGAATTTAAAGCGTTTAATCGATATAAATCGCGGAGAATTACTCAATGATTGAGGATATTCGAAACAGTCTCAACTATAACTATAAGATAACTGCGCAAAAATTCAGAGATACTTATGTGACCGCAGACAGATTCGGCGCCTCTCAGGTACTGTACGATTCTGCAGAGAGAAACATGAAGACACTGGAAGATCTCATTAAAATAATACGAGAATTGAAAAAGGAAAGAAAGTACGGCATCGTTGATTCATATTCGGAAGATAATGCGATCGTGAAGCTTGAGGTAAAGGCGGAAATATTCATGCGGGAAATGCGGGAAAAAGGTATCAATGTGATCGATTTGAATCCGCAGTTTCTTCGAAAGGCAAAGGAAATCTTTGATATTTACGATCAGGAGGTACAAAAGAGCTCACAGTAAATTTTTCCCCTCACTGCACTGCATAAATCCTCTCTCAATCCTATCTCTCAAAAAAGAATATTCTGTATTTTTATTGTCACATACGGGACGGGTGGACTATTTTCAATGAAAATGATAGCTGATTTACAGGAACTACTGAAGGCATTCGAAAAAACCTACGATCTCGGGAGAGTCTCATCCCTTTGTGAGAAGGGAACTGTTGATCTCACGGGTTTAAACGGTTCGAGCAAAGCACTGTTTGTCGCTTCTTTTTTCCAGTCGACAAAGAAGGGTATGATCATTGTCACGCGGAGCAATAGGGACGCCTCGGATTTTTATACCGATCTCAGCCACTTTGTCGGCAGTGACAGCCTCCATCTCTTTCCGTCAAGAGAAACACTCCCCTATGATGAGTCCGAACCTCTCGGAGAGATAACCGCAAAACGGATTGTAGCTCTCGCACGGCTCGTGGCCGGGAATACAGGCATATTCGTGCTCCCTGTGCGGACCTTTATCGACTACTTCATTCCAAAAAGGATCTTTTCGGAGAGTTTCATGCACATAAAAAAGGGGGAGGCACTTCCCTATTCCAGGCTCAGTGAAGCGCTCATGAGGCTCGGGTATGTGAGAGAAGATAAAGTGTCTGTGCAGGGCAGCTACGCGCTCCGAGGAGATATTTTTGACGTATTCATCTACGGGAGTGAACGGCCTTACCGCGTGGAGCTGTTCGATGATACCGTGGAGTCAATTCGGGAATTCTCTCCTCTTTCTCAGAGGTCACTTGAAAAAGTTGAAGAGTTCACGCTTCTGCCCGCACGGGAGATCGTACTGACTTCTGAGAGAGAAAAAGAGCTGAAAGAAACTGCGAAAGATGCCAGGAGCATGCTTGTGAACAGGATACTGTCGGAAGGTCTCTTTCACGGAATAGAGAATTATGTGTCTACAATATTTCCCCGGCCTGATACCGTTCTCGACTACGCAGGCGAGGGCTACACGCTCGTCGTTGACTCGGTGCGTGAATGTTCAAAGCAGGCCGAATTCTTCGGAAGAGAAACAGAGAGGATCTTTGCTGAAAAAAAGGATCACATTCCCGTGCCTCGTCCCGAAGAGATGGTAGCTGACCTTGCAACTTTGCTGAGCCTGCGCTCGCGTTATATCAATATAGCGCTTCTTCCGGAAAACCACACCTTTCATGTGGATTTCGAGATCAACGAACGCACCGGGTACAGGGGGCAGATTCGTCATTTCAAGGAGGACATTGAAGAACTTCTCAAGGGCGGATACACGGTTTTTGTGGGTGCGAGTTATGAAGGACAGACAAAAAGGATTCGAGAGCTTCTCAAGGAGTTTCTTTCTACTTATGAAAATCTCAAGGTCAGTACCCTCGATCTCCACGAAGGATTCAGGTCAGGAAAGCTTCGTGTTGCTCTCATACTCGATAGAGAAATATTCAGCAGGAAAAAGAGATACCAGCGGGAGTTTCTCGTACACAGGTCTGAACCGATCGAGGGGATTTTAGACGTCAGAGACGGTGACTACATCGTGCACGTCGAACACGGCATCGGTGTTTACCGCGGTATAGAAAAACTGAAAACCGAGGGTGTTGAGAAAGATTTCTTTAAACTCGAGTACAGGGATGGAGACGAGATTTTCATTCCGGTCGATCAGATACACCTCTTGCAGAAGTATATAGGGCAGGAGGGGAGAACACCGAGAATCGACAAACTCGGTTCGGGAACGTGGAAAAAGATCAAGGAACACGTAAAGAAGTCCGTAAAAAACCTTGCCAAGGATCTCATAGAAATATACTCCGCACGGTCCGCTCTGAGAGGGTACGCGTTTTCAAGGGACACGGAGTGGCAGTACGAATTCGAATCAGGGTTCCGGTATGAAGAAACCGCTGACCAGCTCAGAACAATTGAAGAGCTCAAGAATGACATGGAGAGTGAAAGGCCCATGGACAGGCTCATATGCGGTGATGTGGGCTTCGGCAAGACAGAGGTTGCAATCAGGGCGGCATTCAAGGCGGTAATGGACGGCAAGCAGGTGGCAGTGCTTGTTCCCACCACCATTTTGGCAGAACAGCACCTCAATACATTTGGTGAGCGTTTCTCTCTGTACCCAATAAATGTTGAGATGCTCTCAAGGTTTAAGACGCCCAAAGAGCAGAAGATCATCATCGAAAACCTCAAGAATGGCCTCATAGATGTGGTGATCGGAACGCACAGGCTCATCCAGAAGGATGTGCGGTTCAAGGATCTGGGGCTTGTCATAATCGATGAAGAACAGCATTTCGGAGTCGAGCACAAGGAGCGGCTGAAACAGCTTCGCACACTCGTTGACGTCATTACGATGACAGCCACGCCCATTCCCCGAACTCTCTATATGTCGATGACAAAAATCAGAGATATGAGCATAATCGAGACTCCGCCCCGGGACAGGATGCCGATTGAAACGTACGTGATCGAGCAGAACGATGAGATCATCGAACAGGCGATTAGAAGGGAAGTCGAACGCGGTGGGCAGGTGTACTACGTTCATAATAGAGTGAAAACGATCGAAGAAAAAACGGAAACTCTCAGAGAACGAATGCCGGACATTTCATTCGAAATTGCACATGGTCAGCTTGAAGAACGCGAGCTCGAGGAGATAATGAACGATTTCTTCAACATGCAGTTTCAGGTGCTCGTGACCACGACGATCATTGAATCGGGTCTCGATATAGCCAATGTGAACACAATCATAATAGAACGGGCGGATCGGTTCGGACTTTCACAGCTCTATCAATTGAGGGGGAGGGTCGGCAGGAGCAGGCAAAAAGCGTATGCATACCTCTCGTACCCCGCGGGGAGACTTCTCACCGAGCAGGCGCTGAAGCGTCTTGCGGTGATAAATGATCACACAGCGCTGGGATCCGGGTTCTCCATCGCCCTGAAAGACCTGGAGATACGGGGAGCAGGGAACATACTGGGGAGGGAGCAGCATGGCGAAATGCTTACAGTGGGCTTCGAGATGTATGTAAAATTACTCGATGAGGCGATCTACGAGCTTCAGCACGGAAAGCCTCCTGAACCTGTGTTCAACCCTGTTATCGATGTGCGATTCAAAGGGTTTATCCCCCGGTCCTATATTGAAAGCGAGACGCTGAGGGTGGAGATCTATAAACGGCTCGCGGCGTTCGAATCCAAGGACGAGCTCGATGAATTGCATGAAGAGCTTCGTGACAGGTTCGGGCTCATCCCTGAAGAACTCCTCGAACTGCTCACTATCGTTCAGCTTAGGATCCTGTGCAAGAGGGTGGGGATACGTGTTCTTCGTGAAAAAGAAAACGAACTTCAGCTCACATTTGAAAAGAGCACGGTTGATATCCTACAGCTGATTGCAAAGATCAACAAGAATAGAAGAATTTTCAGCATGTCTCCAAGAGAAAAAGATCTGCTGCACATTTACAAAATTTTCCGTGACAACAAAGAAAAATATGACTTTTTGAAGGATCTTTTTGACTATGAAAAAACTACCGGCACGTGAGATCACCCGACGCCGCTCAGCCCTGCAGAAGAAACAGGAAGATCTCGGCATTGGTTTTTCCCTGATTTACCAGAATGTCGACCGTTACTACCTTTCCGGGACATTCCAGGAGGGAGTCCTGCTGCTTCCAACCGCAGGAGCAGGGGTCCTGTTTGTAAAGAGAACACTGGATCGCGCAAAAGAAGAATCTTTCATGGAGGAAATACGCGGGTTCCGAAAAAACAGGGAAGTGTTTGACTATATCCGTGATATGCGCCTGGCCACGGATCGAATTGGCCTTGAAATGGACGTCATTCCCGCAAGCATCTATCTCAGTATTGCCTCACACTTCCCAGAGGCGCAGCTTGTGGATATATCCGTTGAAATACGCAGGCTCCGCGCGATCAAATCCGGACTCGAGATCGGGATCCTCGAAGAAGGGGGAAAAAGACTGGACGGTGCTTTACAAGCATTTTTAAACAGGCTTCGCCCTGCAATGTCAGAGTACGAGATTTTTATGGAGCTGGTTGGAATTTTTCAGAAGCATGAAGCTTTTCTGCTCCCGCGCACCAGGATGTTCAACATGGAAGTGCTCCCGTGCACCGTGCTGAGCGGAGAAAATGCATCGAAGCACTCGGCCATGGATTCTCCCTCAGGCGGGGGAGAGGGAATCACACCGTCCTTTCCAGCTGGGCCTTCCCATAAAAAGATACGGCCGAATGAGCCGATTCTCATCGATGTTGCATTCAGCTACGGTGGGTACATAGTGGATTGTACGCGGATATTCAGCTTTGGCCGGCTGGACGGCACTCTCGAAATGGCCCATGGAGTTTCAGCAGAGTGCCATTCGATTTTTACTGAGTGTGTACGATCAGGGATGCCTATACCGGATTCCTTTAAAAAAATTCATGATTTCGTGAGAAAAAAGGGGATGTCGGATGTATTCATGGGGAATGCGAACTTCATCGGGCACGGAGTTGGACTCGAGCTCGATGAATATCCTATAATCTTCGACAGATACGAGGACACGCTGCGTGAAGGAATGGTCATCGCATTTGAGCCGAAATTTGTGTTCGATCGGGGAACCGTTGGATACGAAAACACCTACTATGTGAAAGCAGGGGAGGCTGTTTCTCTCAGTTGTTTTCCTGAGTCCATTATCAGTCTGTGATTGCGGCCACCGAAAATACAGTTGTCCGTGCTCAGTTTTATCATTAGATTATCTTCGTAAAAAATTGTAATAAGGAACCGATATGAAAAAGGCTTCGCTGATTATCCTGTGTATATTCTTTTTATTCCTCGGAATATTTATCGATCGGTATGCACTGCATGCACAAAAAGCGGCAGCAGAAGTTAGAGAGGTTCAGCTGGTACAGGCGGATACGAGGACATCGAATAACCCGGATCAGTGGGTCGCGAGAATAAACGGAGACACCCTCACGCTCGATGAATTTCGACGCGAGTTCGGAGTGCATGTGTTTTCACTCCCCATAGATGAGGAACAGAAGAATAAATACGAGAATGATGCCAGCAGCAAGCAGAAGTTTCTCAACAATCTCATAAACGAATATCTGATCTACAACAAGGCGGTCAGTGAAGGTTACGACAAAAGAAGGGATGTACGCGATCTCGTCAAGGCGGTCAGCAGAAGAGCAATCATCCAGGTATACCTCAATGAGAAGATAGAACCGAAGCTTATGGACATTCCGGATGAACAGATCGAGGAGATTTACAACCAGAACAAGAAACTTTTCGCCGGTGTTGACATCGATGTCGCGCGGCAGCAGATAAAGATGCAGATGCTCCAGAGACAGTACAACGACCGCCTCAACGACATCGTCGATAAGCTGAAGGGAGAAGCGAAGGTCATACAAAACGAAAATATAGAGCTCTAGACGTACGAAATCCGCAGTGAGCCATGAGCGTTAATATCAAAGAGAAACTCGCAGAAGAGTTATCTGCCGCCCTGAGCATTCCTGAACACAGGTTTCTTTCCCTTATTGAAACCCCTCCGGACTCCACCTTTGGTGATTTTGCCGTTCCCTGTTTTTCCTTTGCAAAGGAGATGAAAAAACCGCCCGCACGGATCGCGGAGGAGTTCGGCATGCTGCTCGATGCAGGGGGGGTGCATGGGAAAAGAATACGGCAAACACAGCCGTGTGGTCCGTATTTGAACATTTTCATTGACAGAGGGTCGGTTGTCAGGGACATCGTAAAAGACATTCTCATCGCTGACTTCCCTTCAATTCGGCGGCTGGGAGCGGGAAAAACGGTCGTTATCGATTACTCGAGTCCAAACATCGCAAAGCCCTTTGGCATCGGACACCTGAGGTCCACGGTGATCGGGAACGCGCTCAGAAAGATATTTTCCTATCTCGGGTACAAAGTCGTGGGGATCAACCATCTGGGAGACTGGGGAACCCAGTTTGGCAAGCTCATTACCGCTTTTCTGAAGTGGGGAGACGAAACGGCGTTGAAATCCGATCCGATACACTACCTCTTCAGTCTCTACGTGAGGTTTCACGCAGAAGCGGAAAAAGATCCTGCACTCGAGGATGAGGCCCGGGCCTGGTTTCAGAGGCTTGAAAAAAAAGACAGGGAGGCGGTTTTTCTCTGGACACGGTTTCGAGATCTGAGCCTCACTGATTTCACGCGGATTTACGACAGGCTCGGAGTGAGCTTTGATTTTCATACAGGGGAAAGTTTTTATGATGACATGATCAACGAGACTATTGAATGGGTGAAGGCGTGCGGAATCACCGATGAGAGCGAAGGAGCGCTCATCGTTCCTCTTGGAAATGACATGCCCCCTGCACTTCTGAAAAAGCGCGACGACACTACGCTCTATCTTACTCGTGATATCTCGGCAGCGCTGTACCGGTATGAAAAATTTCGGTTTGATCTTGCCCTTTACGTGGTGGGGAGTCCGCAAACGCTGCATTTCAAACAAGTGTTTAGGGTTCTCGATCTTATGAAATGCGCATGCGCAGGGAACTGTCGTCATGTGCCATTCGGGCAGATCCGATTCGAGGACGGCGCAATGAGTACCCGCAGGGGCAACGTTGTATTTCTTGAAGATGTCCTGGATAAAGCGGTGGATCTCGCACGCAGGATCATCGAGGAGAAGAATCCCGAGCTCGGGAACAAACACGAAGTCGCAGAGGCAGTGGGTGTGGGTGCGGTCATCTTCAACGACTTGAAGAACAGCAGAATAAAGGACGTCACATTCAACTGGGATGACGTTTTGAATTTCAACGGCGAAACAGGGCCCTATGTCCAGTACACCTACGCACGTGCGTGTAGCCTTCTAAGAAAGTTTTCGCAGGCTTACTTCAGCCCGGAGTTTGAAGAAGGACTCCATTTCGGTGAGGAAGGGTATGAAGTGTGTGTGATGCTGAACCGGTTCGAGGATACGGTGGTGCGCGCCTCAAAGGAGTTTGAGCCTTCATTGATTTCCCGTCTTTTGCTTGATATCTCTTCTCAGTTCAACAACTTCTATAACACCCACAGGGTCATAACAGACGACCGCGACCTTTCGTTGTCGAGAGCACTCGTCGCGCGAGGGGTAAAAAAGGTTCTCAATCAGGGGATGGAGCTCATCGGTGTTGTGCCGGTAGAGGAAATGTAAAAAATAACCACATATGGTATAATATACCGAAACCATGAAATTCATCGCGGATTTTCACATCCACTCGCATTTTTCCATTGCGACAAGCAAAATCCTTGTTCCGGAATATATAGATTACTGGGCGCGCGTCAAGGGATTGACCGTTGTTGGCACAGGTGATTTTACCCATCCGGGGTGGACCGCTGAACTGAGGGAGAAGCTCGAGCCGGCAGAGCCGGGGCTGTACCGGCTGAAGAGAGAATATGTTCGTGAAGAGGCGGCTCATTTTGGCGGATCCGGCTTCAGTCCCCGCTTTATTCTCACCGCGGAAATCAGCAACATCTACAAGAGAGACGGAAAAGTCAGGAAGGTGCACAACCTGATCTTTGCGCCTGATTTTCAGACCGTGGAGGGAATCCAGAGCCGTTTGTCGAGGGTGGGAAATATTCGATCCGACGGGAGGCCGATTCTCGGGCTCGACTCAAGAGACCTGCTCGAGCTTGTTCTCGAAGAGTCTGAAAAGGTTTTTTTCGTCCCTGCTCATATATGGACACCGTGGTTCTCCGTGCTGGGCGCAATGTCGGGATTTGACACGGTAGAAGACTGTTACGGTGATCTCGCAGAATTCATTTATGCTGTTGAGACTGGGCTCTCTTCGGACCCTCCGATGAACTGGCTGTGCAGTTTTCTCGATACGTATACCCTGATTTCAAACTCCGACGCGCACTCCCCGCAGAAACTCGGAAGAGAAGCGAACATCTTTGACACGGAACCGAGCTACGACAGGATCATGGATGCGATGAAACAGGGCGACAGGGATCGATTCCTGGGAACAATCGAATTTTTCCCTCAGGAGGGAAAATATCATTTCGACGGTCACCGAAAGTGCGGAGTTGTGTGGAACCCCCTTGAGACACTCCGGCACAATGGAATATGTCCGGTGTGTGGGAAAAAGGTGACGGTGGGGGTTCTGAACAGAGTCGTTCAGCGTGCCGACAGGGAAGACTGGCACACTTCGGGCAACAGGAAACCGTTTTTTTCCCTCATACCGCTCAAGGAACTGCTTTCCGAGATTTTCGATGCAGGTCCCTCCTCGAAAAAAGTCGGGGATGCATACCACTCTCTTTTGCGGACTGCCGGCTCAGAGTTCAGTGTGCTTCTCCACATGCCGATCGCCGGCATCGAGCATGAAATGGGGGATGTCATCGCAGAAGCAGTGAGGAGAATGCGGAAGGGCGAGGTGCATATCACTGAAGGGTACGACGGTGAGTACGGGAAGATAAGGGTGTTCGACGATAAGGAGAGAAAAACACTTTCCGGTCAGGGTGTGTTTTTCGCAGACTTTGGCGGCAGTATTCCGCTGCAAAAGTCTGCTCCTTCAGAAGTGAATTTCAGTATTCAGCAGTACATGTCCCTGAAGCGGAATACGGCACATGGAGCGGCTGCAAATACGAAAAGCCCCGGCACCGGACTGCAGAGCAGCGGAGAAAAATCCTCTGCCGATTATCCGTGCCGTTCCATTCTCGAAGGATTGAATGAGGAGCAGAAAAAGGCTATTACCCATGCCGGAGGCCCCTGTCTCGTTCTCGCAGGCCCTGGGACGGGGAAAACAACAACCCTGACCGCACGGATCGCCTACCTCGTCCTGTGTAAGGCCGTACCTCCGGAGAGGGTACTCGCGGTTACGTTTACGAACAGGGCATCCGAGGAGATGCGGGAGCGGTTGCATTTACGTATGAATGGCCGAGTCGACATGTCCCGCATCCGCGTAATGACGTTTCACGCCTTTGGGTACGGGTTTTTGCGAGAGTTTTCTGGAAGGTTCGGGAGAAACAAAAGATTCAGCATGATCAATGAAGATGATAGAATTTGGCTTATCGGGCGTATCTTGAAAAGAGGCGATCCGAAAGGGATCGGAGAGGAAATATCCCGTATCAAGAGAGATGTTCGCGAGGATTTTGAAATCGTTGATGGTGAATTAAAAGAGGCGTTCAGGGTGTATGAAAACAGCCTCAAGGATCAGAACCTTTTCGATTTCGATGACCTCGTCTCCCTTCCGATAAAGGAATTCTCCAGGTCTCCTGATATCCTCGACCGGCAGAGGGAACAAAACGCATGGATATGTGTGGATGAGTATCAGGACATAAATAGAGCCCAGTACACGCTTATCAGGCTGCTCGCCCCCTCCGAACACTCAAATATCTTTGCAGTGGGTGATCCCAATCAGGCGATATATGGTTTCAGGGGCGCGAATATCGGATTCATTCGTTGTTTTGAACGCGACTACACTGGGGCGTGCGTGTACCGTCTTGTGAAGAGCTACCGCTGCAGTGACACGATTCTCAAGAGTTCGGGCCAGATCGTGCAGGCGCGGGACAGAGCGGTGCAGGGTCCTGTCGAGGGAGTAAGAATTCGCATCTCGGAACACGCAACCGATAGGAGTGAGGCTGAGTACGTGGCGAGAACGATAGAGAATCTGATGGGGGGTGTGCGGTTTTTTTCTATTGACAGCGATGTGTCTGAAGGAGAAACAGAGGCGGAGATCGAAAGCTTTTCAGACTTCGCCGTTCTCTGCAGGGTGGGCAGGCAGATGCCGGCTGTCCAAAAGGCGCTTGATGATCACGGAATTCCCTATCAGTCTGTGAGAGATGAGTCAATTTTCACGAAGGAACCTGTAAAATCGATCGTTGAGCTGTTGAAGCTGGCTCACGGCAATAGGCCTACTCCGCTCTTCGACAGGTATTCGAGACCGCGGGGATTTTCCTTTGAGGAGGTACTGCCGTTTTATGAAAAGATGCGAAACTGCACAACGGTCAAAAGAGGGATTGAGGATTTCACACAGCGGTTTTTTTCAAAGGAAAGCGAAGAACATCCCCTTTCCATACGGCGTCTCCTCGAATACGCAGAGAGGTTTGAAGGTTCTTTTGAAAAGTTTCTTCAATTCGCCTCGATCGGGTGGGGCCAGGACGCGTACGAACCAGCTGCCGAGAAAGTGGCTCTCATGACGCTTCACGCTGCCAAGGGGTTGGAATTTCAGTGTGTATGTATTGTCGGATGTGAAGAAGGACTCCTCCCCTACTCTTTGTTTCACGATCAAAAAAGTGACCCGGAGGAGGAAAGAAGATTGCTCTATGTAGGAATGACCCGGGCAAGAAAATACCTGTATTTAACACATTCGCGGAAGCGCTTCCTTTTCGGAAAAGAATACAAGCTCGAAAGAAGCCATTTTCTCGACGATATCGAGGAGAGATTCGTCAAGCTGTCCAGGAGCGTGTACACACGCCCAAAGGATAATGCACAAAACCAGCTCGAGCTTTTTTGAAGTGTTCCGCTGACAATGAAGAAAGGGGGAGCGATGTCCGTACAGGCCAAAGAAAACAACGACACAACAGTGCTTTCAAGACGAAAAAAGGTGAAAGGGCCGGGTCTTCTCGTGCATAGGGGAGTGCTTGTTGTCCTATCGAAAAATTTTTTCGGAAGATCCTATGTCATAAAGACCACTCGGACCCTCATCGGACGGGCAGGCTCGTGTGATATTTCAATAAAGGACCCCTTGATAAGCAAGAAGCACTGTGTTTTATCAACCGAAGATGGCCAGAGATTTTTTATTGAAGACCTCGGTTCCACAAATGCCACGTATCTCAACAAAAAGACCGTAAAGAGAAAGACCCAGATTTCCTACGGAGACAGGTTGATCATCGGCAACACCGTGCTCAGGTTCTTTCTCGAAGAAAAGGTGCATGAGAAACAATGAGAAAAGAAGAGAAAAATAGCCGCGTTCTTCCGCTTTTCACACGCTACCCCAGGCTCGGAGAGCGTGTGCAGCACCTTTCCTTTGGAGAGTTTCCCACGCCTGTGGAAAGAATCGATGGCCTGTGCACGGCACTTGGAGTGCGGAATCTCTATATAAAGAGAGACGATCTGAGCGCGGAGCTCTACGGTGGAAACAAGATTCGAAAGCTCGAGTTTATCCTGGCGCAGGCTCGCAAAAGGGGCGTAAGAGAAGTGATGACTTACGGAGCAGCGGGATCGAATCATGCTCTTGCCACCGCGGTGTGGGCTCATGAACTGGGGATGAGATGCATATCAATGCTGACTCCACAGAATAACGCCCGCTACGTACGGGAAAATCTCCTGTTGAGTCATCAGTTCGGCGCCCGATTGCGTTTTTTTCGAGGGAAATGGTCACTTCGGTTCGGGTCGCTTTTCCAGTGTGCGCGCTCTTTTTTTCAGTACGGTTCGCTTCCCCAGTGTGTGCCGAGAGGTGGAAGCTCACCCCTGGGCACGTTGGGATTCGTAAACGCTGCATTTGAGCTGAAGGAGCAGATCGATGCTGGAGAAATGCCGGAGCCGGAACTCATCTATGTCACACTTGGAAGTATGGGCACGGCTGTTGGACTTATTCTCGGATTGAAGGCAGCAGGACTCCGTACCCGTGTTGTTCCAGTACGGGTGGTTCCGGACTTCATTGCAAACAAAAAAAAGGCGGTGAAGCTGTTTCGCCGCACAAACTCTCTGCTCGCTTCACTCGATCCTTCCTTTCCCATCCTTCCCCTGCAAAGCCACGAGCTGGGGATACGGCATGAGTTTTTCGGCAACGGATATGCTCATTTTACCGAAGAGGGAATGGAAGCGATGAAGCTCGTAGAGCGCATTGCCGGAATTAGGCTCGAAGGAACCTACACTGCAAAGACTTTTGCAGCACTGATTTCAGACGCGAAAAGTAACTGTATCGGTGACAGGATTGTCGTATTCTGGAACAGTTGTGATGCGCATGACCATTCTGATCGTCTCGGGGAAGCGGACTACAGAATGCTGCACAGAGCTTTTCACCGTTATTTCGAAAATGATGTGCAGGTTCTCGACAGCTGAAAGCTGTTTTCGGCACCGCTCCAAGGGAAAGGATGCACATTGGATATGAAAATACCTGAGCCGTCGTCGGGCGGGCTCATCCTCTCGTATAAGTGCTCTGCAGAGTGCCACCACTGTATGTACGCATGCACGCCCCGGTGGTCAGCGGACTGGCCTGGGGAGGAGGACCTCGGGCGCATCCTCTCCTCTCTCGCAGGCAGAATTCAGCCGAGTCCGTTCGGCCCGGATGCAGTCAGCCTGAATTACGGGCTTCATTTCACTGGAGGGGAGCCTTTTCTCAATTACGAGCTTTTGTGCAGGGCTGTTGAGATCGCCGAACAACTGCGCATCCCCTCTACTTTTCTGGAGACGAACTGTTTCTGGTGCAGGGACGACGAAATTACCCGTGAAAGGCTCAGTGCGCTCAAAAAGAGAGGGTTGAGGGGAATACTCGTTTCTGTGAACCCTTTTTACCTGGAGTATGTGCCCTTTGAGCGGACGCAAAGGGCGGTAAGAATCGGGTATGAACTTTTTGGAAACAACCTTTCCGTTTACCAGATGGAATACTACAAGAAATTCATAAAATACGGAATCCAGGGGAAGGTGAGCTTTGACGAGTACCTGCAGATTGAAGGGAAATCCCAGCTTCTGCGCGATGCGGAATTCTTTATGCTCGGCAGGGCGGCGTATGCGCTGGGTGACCGTCTCGAAGGTCTCGGGAGATACCCGGCTGAGAATTTTTTCAGCACGCCCTGCAGACCGCCGTTTTTACGAAACTGGCACAATCACTTCGACAATTACGGAAACTATGTGCTGGGGTATTGCGGAGGAATCACGTTCG
>Ga0315545_1001014_pt1 | contig 28711 bp, 24 predicted proteins | sample SalMarSW160210MG_FD_203096 | JGI IMG/M metagenome (GOLD analysis project Ga0315545, IMG submission 203096) | Salt marsh sediment microbial communities from the Plum Island Ecosystem LTER, Massachusetts, United States - Salt Marsh Sediment SW1602-10 ...
CCTTCTGTTACCGAGATGATCTATGTCATCAACCCATCCCTCGTTGTTACGTAAAGCCATGATATACTTTATGGTATTGAGAAAGTCCTCCGGCCGAAGAGTCATTTCATCCTCATCCACCTGCTGGCCGAACTTGCGATTCAGCCTGAACCGACCAACCTTGCCTAAACGATAGCGGTTGGAGTCGAAGAATTTCTCCTCAAAAAACGTTTTTGCCTTTTCCGGATTGGGGGGATTGCCAGGTCTCAACCTCATGTAGAACTTCAGCAGCGCCTGTTCGCGACTCTGGCAGTCATCTTCCGCGAGGGTATTCAAAATGAGCGCATCACGGACCTCATCGATTACCTCAAGCTTCTTGATGTCACTTTGTTGTATCAAAGAGACCTTATCGCCAATCTGTGCGCCAGCTTTTACTGTGATCTCACCGGTCTCTGTGTCCACGATTGGCGCTACCGCCCACATAGTAGGTGTCAACTTGCTTACAGCAACGGTTTTTGTCGGATAAATTAGTCGCAGTATCTGCTCGGTAGTGCCGTAATCAGGACTTATTGCTCGCAGGAAGATAGTCGCAGGTATCTTGCTTGATTGATCTATCTTGACAACCAAAACATCTTTCTGCGTGACACCAATTTCTATCCAACTTCCCCTGTCTGGGATAACTCTGCCGCCGTGCAGCACTCTATCGCCTTCTTTACTCTCGATAAGAAAATCCACACCAGGGCTTCGGTGCAATTGGCTGACTATGACCCTGACGGCACCATTAATAATAAACTCGCCGCCACCAATCATTACCGGCATTTCCCCAATGTATATTGCCTGCTCGGATAAATCTTCGCCGGTCTCAGAGCGCAGCCTGCAATAGACTTTCAGCGGGTAAGCATACGTCAGACGCAATTGCCGGCACTCAACAGGCGTGTAGTGCGGCTTCTCAAGCTCATAATACAGATATTCCAAAGTCATCTTCTTGTCGTAGCTGTCAATCGGGAATATCTCACGAAACAGCTCTTCAAGGCCCGAACAGTCTCGCTTATTGGGTGCCAATTCCCTTTGCAGAAAGCACTCATAACTTTTTCTCTGTATCGCTACAAGGTCCGGCACTTCAATGACGTCGTGAACCCTGCCAAAATTGCGAACGGTTTGTGAAACCATTTGACACTCCCGCTATCAACTTTCTTTTTCTGACTCGAATACCTTGTATATTGTCCAAGATACTCATGACAACTCACAAGGTACAATCTTTGTAGCTAAGCCAATTCAACCACTGCGCCCACAGTCTCAAGCTGCTTTTTGGCAGCCTCGGCGTCCTCTTTGCTTAGCCCTTCCTTGACCGGTTTGGGAACATTGTCAACGAGATCTTTTGCTTCCTTCAGTCCTAATCCTGTTAACGCTCTAACTTCCTTTATGACCTGAATCTTCTTATCACCAAACTCTTTGAGGATCACATCAAAGGTACTCTTCTCCTCGGCTTCCTCGGCTGCTGCCAGCGCCTGTGTAGGACCTGCCATCATAACAGCGCCACCCGCAGCGGGCTCTATACCATATTCCTCCTTGAGATAATCACCAAGTTCCTTGGCTTGCATCAAGGTCAAGCTGACTATCTTGTCGCCGAGTTTCTTAATCTCGCTGCTCCACTTCTTTGCTGCTTTTTCCTGTTTCTGTTCTTCTGCCGGCTTTGAATCTTTCCCTTCTTCTTTAGTTACTTCGGTCTCCTTCACTTGTTCTTCTGCCATCTTTATAAACTCCTATTACTTAATGCCCGGTGGTAGCCGAAACTCCACCATTTCGTTTAACCCTTAACAGGGGCAGCCACCCAAGCAGTACAAAATTATCAATACTTATCCTCCCAACGCGACGAAACCAAGTCAACCTAAGCAGCTTGCTTTTCAGCCTTTTGAACAATAGTCTTTATGCAACCTGCTATCAATGCCGCTGGACTAGCAAAGCTCGCCGCCAAAGCTGATGCAGGTGACCGCACTACAGCAATGATTCTGCTCTGTAGCTGTGCCCGAGTTGGCATCTTTGAAAGAGCTTCTGCCGCCTTGGCGTCTAAAACCGATCCATCCAGAAAAGCACCTTTTACCTCAACGACCGGTATCTTCTTTATCCACTGCGTCAATGTCCTCGCAATGTCAACTACGCTGTCTCCGCCATAAGCAACCGCACAAGGACCCTCGAACAAAACCGCAGCCGATTCCATCTGCTGTTTTTGCAGTGCTTTTTTAAATAGTGAATTCTGGACGATGAACAGTCCGATACCCTGCTTCTTGAGCTCACCGCGCATCAGGTTATTATCGACGCCACCCACGCCCTTGGTGCTTACGACCAGAAAATCTTTGATGCCCTCGTTGACAATCTGCTTTTCCAGTTCCGCCTGCACTAACTGTTTTACGTACTTACTCATACTCTATCACCTATGAAAGCTCATCCTAAACCCAAGAAGGCACTTTCGGAAGACGAACCGAGATTCCTACAAGTACAAACTGACACGGACCACAAATAAACCACAGTCTCACACGTTGATTGCAACACTGGGGCCCATTGTCGCAGAAACAAAGGCCTTCTTGATATAGGTCCCCTTTGCCGCTACCGGTTTTATCTTCTTTATGTGTGAAATAAACGCCTCAATGTTTTCGATTAGTTTCCGTCCATCGAAACTTTGTTTTCCGACAACCACATGGACGTTGCCGCCTGCATCATTTCTAAACTCCAGCTTGCCTGCGGCGAACTCAGCCACGGCTGTAGCAACATCGTTAGTCACCGTACCATTTTTCGGTGTAGGCATCTTTCCCTGAGGCCCAAGAATCCGCCCGAGCTTGCCTACCTTGCTCATCACCTTTGGTGACGCAATCGCCACATCAAAATCTGCCCAACCGTCCGAAACCTTCTTTATCAACTCATCACATCCAGCCTCAACAGCGCCAGCCTTCTGGGCCTGCTCAACAACGGAATCCTCGCAGAATGCAATAACCTTCTTCTGTTTGCCGATTCCATGCGGAAGCGATATTGAGCCACGAACCAACTGGTCGGCCTGCTTAGGGTCGATTCCCAACTGCACGACAAACTCTACGCTCTGGTCAAACTTCACCGATTTGAAGGCCTTGACCCTCTCAACAGCCTCATCTATATTAACCGATTCTTTGACTCTTTGCTGTGCTTCTTTTTTGTATCTTTTGCTTCTAAATCTCATACTCTCTATCACATATATCGCATAAAACTGAATTTTAATCTACTCTATTGTTATACCCATACTTCTGGCGGTACCTTCAATGATTCTTATTGCTGCTTCCTGATCATAAGCGTTCAAATCTTTAAACTTGGCTTGAGCAATCTCCTGCACTTGCTCAGCGGTTACTTTGCCAACCTTTTCCTTATTCGGAATGCCACTTCCTTTTGCAATTTCAGCAGCCTGTTTCAGCAATACTGCCGCCGGGGGACTTTTGACCTCAAACGTAAAACTTTTATCGATATAAACAGTGATTACAACCGGCACAATTGTACCATTAAGGTCTTTAGTCCGCTCGTTGAACTGCGAAACGAATTGACCAATATTGACGCCGTGCTGACCCAATGCTGGTCCTATCGGAGGAGCCGGTGTCGCCTGGCCGCCCGGTGCCTGCAACTTAATTTTTGTTACTATCTCTTTCTTTGCCATCGCTTACCCTGAATATCCTGCACTGCTTATAGTGCATATACCATGACGCTTGGCACAGTGCGAATTCGCTATATCTTCTCAATCTGCCAATACTCTATATCAAGCGGCGTACTTCGCCCGAATATTGTGACAATCACATTTACGATTCCACGCTCAGCATCAATCGAGTCAACGGTGCCCTCAAAATTCTCGAATGCACCTTCGCGTATCTTTATCTGGTCACCCTTTTTGAATTCGACCTTGATACTTGGTGCTTCCTCAGGCTTTTCCGCTTCCAACAGCATCTTTGCCACATCTGTATCGCGCATGGGCGTGGGAACTCCCTCTGTGCCAATAAAATCTCCCACGCCAGCGGTTGCTTTGATCATGAACCAGGCCTTTTCCGGTACCCGCCCATCATCAGTAGGTTCCATCTCCATGAAAACGTAACCCGGGTACAGCTTTCGCCTATACACCGTTTGCTTACCGCCACGAATTCGTTTAATCTGCTCAGCGGGAACTTCAATCCTACCAATAATGTCACCTATGCCCCTCTGTGCCACTTTCTGTGTAAGGGCCTCTTTGACCTGCATTTCTTTGTTTGCCGCAACTCTTAAAACGTACCACTGCATTGCTTTGCCTAAAGATACAAAAAATTTCAAGCACAAACCTTTACTCTTAAGTACATCATTACGCCAACCTTAGATAACAAGATGCCGTCATTACACCCTCTGGTCCCATTAATAAGCATCCTCGAGCACACCTAAGGTCCGACCAGCTTAATCCAGTCTACTTAGCGCCGGCCTTGTTTTGGATGTTGACCGCCCTGACCTGTATTAATAGCCACCGATCACACTATATATGCAAGAAAACTATCTTAACAGCCGCTCAAAGAGCATCTCGAAGGTGATATCTGTTGTTCCAAGAAATACAGCCATAAGAATAACAACCATGATGACTATAAAAGTCGAGACCGCTATTTCCTTTCTGCTCGACCAGCTTACTTTTTTTAATTCTCCTTCGGCTGCGATCATGAAATCTGCAACCGTAGGTTTATTTACAATCCAGTAAACTAAAAGACACAAACCAACAAACACTCCAGCAGGGACCATGGTCTTGATCCACAGTACGAGGTCGGTAGCATCCAACCGCTTAAAAAGCTGTAGACAACCCAGTCCAACAACCAATGCAGCACTAAGAGCCGTACACAACCTCGTATATTTGCCCTGTCCACGTTTGTATATCTTGAACGCCATATTTAGCTTGATTAAACCTCGTGTCACTACTTAATTTCAGCCCTGATTCAAGCAACAACAAAACCAGGCCAGGAGGGAATCGAACCCCCACCCTTCGGTTTTGGAGACCGACGCTCTGCCAATTGAGCTACTGGCCTATCTGCCATATGTGATTGCTGCTAGGCAAGTTCACGTTAATTTATTTTCGCCGCAACTTATGAACCGTGTGCTTGAACTCGCTGCTACAGAATTTTTTCAACTCGAGCTTCGGTACTCCCTCTGCAACACTAACACTTGTCCGATAATTTCTGTGACCACACTGGCTACACTCAAGCCAGACATATTCTCTCTTGCTCTTCTTTTTCTTTGCCATAACATGTGTCCGCGCCCAATAATCCTGCCAATCAAGGAACACTTGCTTCCTTGGCAGATGACCATTTAATATGCCTTGCGATAATGAGCGATTCACGCTCCTAAGGCTGCGGGGGTTCCGTTTATCATTCAGAGATGCTTAAGCAAGAATCTTAGTCACGACACCTGCACCGACTGTCCGGCCACCTTCGCGAATAGCAAATCTAAGCCCCTCCTCCATAGCTATCGGTGCGATAATCTCCACCTCCATCGTAATATTGTCCCCTGGCATACACATCTCTGCGGATTTGCCTTCGGCGCTCATAAGCCCAAGTATAGAACCGGTAACGTCGGTTGTCCTGAAATAGAACTGTGGCCTGTAGCCTGCGAAGAAAGGTGTGTGACGACCACCTTCTTCCTTTGTTAGCACATACACTTCAGCGTGAAACTTAGTGTGCGGCGTAATGGAACCTGGAGCTGCAACAACCTGTCCCCTCTGCAAATCTTTCTTCTCAACCCCTCGCAAAAGTACGCCGATGTTATCACCAGCCTGGCCTTCATCCAACGTCTTGTTAAACATCTCCACACCGGTTACGACTGTCTTTCGTGTTTCCTTAGCAAGGCCGACAACCTCAATTTCTTCGCCAACGCGGACCTTACCGCGCTCCACACGACCGGTGCCGACAGTCCCACGGCCTTTTATACTAAACACATCCTCCACAGGCATAAGAAACGGCTTGTCAACGTCGCGTTCGGGAAGCGGGAAATACTCGTCCACAGCTGCCATCAACTCATCAATGCATTTGCATGCCTCGTCGTCTTTGCCCTCACTTTCCATAGCTGCCAAAGCCGAGCCTTTGATGAGGGGGATTTCATCGCCGGGAAAATCATATTTGCTCAATAATTCCCTTATCTCCAGTTCAACAAGCTCGAGCAGTTCAGGATCGTCGACCTGATCGACCTTATTTAGGAAAACAACAATCTTGGGTACATTAACCTGGCGAGCGAGTAAGATGTGCTCTCGCGTCTGTGGCATAGGACCATCGCCAGCAGCAACGACAAGAATAGCCCCATCCATTTGAGCAGCACCGGTGATCATATTTTTGATATAGTCCGCATGTCCTGGGCAATCAACATGCGCATAATGACGCTGGTCGGTCTCATATTCCACGTGCGCGGTGTTTATAGTAACTCCTCTTTCCTTCTCCTCCGGGGCGTTGTCGATGTCGTCAAACTTCTTGATATTGCCGCTGCCCCTGACATGAGCCAGACGCATCGTGATCGCCGCTGTCAACGTTGTTTTACCATGGTCTATATGACCAATAGTGCCAATATTGATGTGTGGTTTTGTCCGCTCGAATACAGCCTTAGCCATCTTAATGTAAACCTCCAATGTGCCAAGTTAGTGCTTTCTTGATTATTCTCCGACTAACCGGATAATTTTTATAACCAACTCGCAGCCGCGTTTGCCCCAACACGCATACGCAATACCGATTTGGCCCACTTGCACTTAGCTGCTGATGGGACTCGAACCCATGCCCTCGTCCTTACCAAGGACGCGCTCTACCAACTGAGCTACAGCAGCATCACACGTTTCTTACATTTGTCAAGATGCTGTATCTCATTAGAAAAAAAGCAAACATATTCCTCTCATCCCGAGAGCAATAAGCATTTACACATAACTATCTTCGACTCTCAACCAACCTAGAGCCTAAATCCGTCTTTTATCGTCTCTTAGATAAACAATTTACTATAAAAAAGTGTTGCCAAAGGTGCAAATATAAAAATAAAAAATATTTCAAAAAAAGTAAAAAAATCCGAAAAAGTCTTAACTACGCAATTTCTCTCAGTATCATTATCTAACTAACATCCATCCAGAACTAAACTGGGTATTTCACTTTCACCCAATTTTGAAATGAGGTTAATTGTTCTTCTCTTCCAGATTCTGCAGACCGCTAATATCAGCTAAATCCTCAGCCCAATACTTGACTTGCTTCCGCCACATCGGCCTTTTTTCGTTCGGATTTATGTTAATTGCCAACAATGTTTGAACAACATCGTTAACATCGGCACCTTCAGGCGGGTTGTCCAAATAAGTCTGAATTGAGCGCACGAGCAAATTTTCTGGCCCTAAGTCATTATTAGCCAAACACTTCTGTAGCAAGCCAGAAGCAAGGTCGAGTTTAGGCCATCGGAGGTAAACATCAAGAAAGTTTGATAATATCTCCTCCTTTTGCTCATCGGTTTTAGCAGACTCTTGTAGAAGGCTAAGATATTCTACTGCCCGCTCAAAATCTTTTCTCTCGCGGTAATGTTCGGTTAGCTTTGTCCTAACGTTCTTAAGCATCTGAAGCCTATCCTCAGCGACGGCCTTTTGCTCAGCAATCTGCAGGAAAGAAGCCATTTGCTCGTTTGAGAGCTTACCTTGATTTACTTTGGATTCGAGTTTTGCCATCATCCACTCATTCAAAACGTCGGCATCGGAGCGATTGAATATCGCGATCATCGCCTGCCAGCTTGGCTCAGCCTCATCGGTTGCACCGATTTTTTCCGCCAGCCACACTAAATCCTCGGTGCCTCCAATTTCACCTGCAAGGCTTATCAACTTCGTCCTTATCACGATGCTTGGGTCGTTAACAAAATCCCTCCTCAGTTCTTTCAGGGCACTATCTTTATCTATATAAATAAGGCCATCTACCGCCGCCTGTCTGACTAAATCCGTCTCATCGTTGAGCGCCTGCTCAAACAACTGAGCAAAACGCTTAGATGCCTGAACTCTGCTGACGCTTCTTTGTTCACATAATCCCGCCATAGAACCAAGCAATTCACCACGCAGATTACCATTAGAAACACTCTTTTGCTGCATATACGTATCTGCGAGCAGATTGAGGTACTTATCAACTTGCTCTGTCGTTAATCCATCCTGTTCGAGCAGCTTCATAATTACATCCGCGCCTTTTTGTACCTTTGCCGGCTCCTGCGTTGAGAGATAATTAGCTGCCCATTGAAGGGTTTGCTCTCTGACCTCAGGGGGAATTTTTACAGTCGAAGTGGGCAAAGAAGCATAGTAGCACGCACCACCGAGAGCAACGAATAACTCCAGTTTGACCTCATCATCTCGTTCGGCATTAAGTTGCTCAAGGAGCGGTTGGGCTGAGTTCAACTCCCAAATTAATGACAACAGCCTGGCTGTTTTTAGACGAATGTCCCTATTTTCGTTGGATATCAACTTGAGCAGAGCCTGCTGCAACTCCACAGACAATTTTGGCTTGTTCGTACCTCTGCGCCACTGGGCAAGCTTCTCCAGAACCCACAATTTCACCACGGTTTCTGAGCCGGCTAAATGTTCAGCCAAGAATTTGCCCCTGGCTGTGTCATCGCTCATACTGTCATATATTGTGCCCAGCGATGACAAGTATCGCCCTTGCCACAAGCTCAGCTCGCTTCTCATCTTACGTATCTGCTCCTCTTGTCGAATAAGCCAGTCTCGCAAGAATTCGTCCTTGTTCTTGCTTTCGAGCTCACGAATGATCTGGGCGCGAGTTTCGGCATCTCTGCCCACTGGTATGCCGAGAGAGTGTAGTGCCTGCTCTGCCGCTTCCGCCACTTGCATATTAGTATCATCAACCAGCCTGATTAACTTAATAGTCGCCCTTTTATCCGGTCTCAATTTCAAGGCATGAATGGCATTTAGCCTTTTTATCACGGGATTTGAAGGATTTGTCGCTAACTCTTCAAGGGCTGGACCCACCTTTTCGTATTCAAACAATAATGCTGCCTCAGCAGCTAATTGGACTTCAACTACCACATCGCTGGAAAAAACACCAAGCAAAGGCATCACAAAATCTTCTTTATTGCTTATAGGCGTGTCTGAGGACCTGGCTTGAATAAGCGCCTTGCAGACGGCCATACGAGCGGCACTATTTTCAGACTGCTTAAGGGCTTCAAGCAAGATAATCCGTGCGGCAGGTTTCTCACTGGACAACATAACCGTTGCTGCATCTATGCGTATTTGCTCATTCTTTCCCTCAAGTAATGTGCTCCTGTAAATCTTTAATTCTCTGTCAAGCTCGGCTTCTAAAGGAACTGCTTCGGATGCCGGTGCAAGCTTTACCTGACCAATACTAATTTGTTGGCATCCTATTACCATCAGAAACAATATGAGAAAAACTTGTCTTCCAATCATGCGGATGACCCTGAATAAAACTCTGCGTGCCCCGGTGGGAAGCGCAGCCGAAGGTGTAGAAGTATACCGCCGCCTTTTCATTCTAACACAATGCACCTCTAAATTCGACTCCAATCATAATACCCAAACATAATCGAGTCAAGCTGCGATCCGAACTGTCCTTTCAAATCCCGATGAGCTTTGAGCAACTACCGCCCAAATGCCGACAAGGCTACGGTCTCGGGTGGAATCTTTTATGAATCTTACGCAGCCTTTCGTGGTCAACATGCGTATATATTTGGGTAGTAGCTATATCCACATGTCCGAGCATTTCCTGCAAGCTGCGTAGATCCGCTCCACCACTTAATAAGTGCGTCGCAAAGCAATGTCTCAAAGTGTGAACGCTTAAATTTCTAGGCATACCCGCCCGGATTGCATACTTTTTGACTAATCTCCAAACTTCAATACGGCTCAGCGGCAGCCCTGTTCGTGACAGCAAGAGAAAATCAGCGCTTTGCGGCCTGGCCAGCTTGGGACGCAAGCTCTTAAGATAATCAAGCGTCGCCGCAATAGCCGTTTTGCCCACAGGGATGACACGTTCTCTGTTACCCTTGCCTATGCAGCGGAGGTACCCAATGTCCAGGTTCAGATCGCCGATCTTCAAATTGGCAAGTTCGCTGGCGCGAACACCGGTAGCATAAAGCAACTCCAGCATCGCCTTGTCACGAAGATAAAAAGGCTCAGAAAGATCAGGAGTATTTAAGAGATTTAAGACCTGCTGCTTGTTATAGATGGTAGGCAGCCTTTGCCAGATTTTAGGACTCTCAAGTATTGATGTAAAATCATCCGTGATTAGGCTGTTGAGCTTAGCGTACCTTAAGAACATCCTTATGGCGACCAGGCAACGCTTGACAGAGCTTTCAGTTCTATCTTGCTCAGCAAGCTGTCGAAGATAGTCCTGGATAAGAAGCGGCTTTACTTGTTGCAGTTGACAAAGGCCTGTCGAGTTGCAATACTGAAGGAATCCTTTCAAATCACGGCCATAGGCTAAGACCGTATTGTCCGACAGGCCAGCCTCGACGGTCAGATAGGCAAGGAAATCATTAGCTGTACGCCCCAAAGGAAGCTCAGAGAGCGCGTGATTAACGGAATGTATCTGTCCAGATGGCATCTGCTCAAAAAAGCACCAGCGATGGTACAAAATGGATTCCGACTATAATATCGGCATTAGAACTCAACTATCTTTAGACACAATGAGCGGCTATAATCGGTATCACCCCTCGTCTTAGGCCGATTGCATCTTGATTACCGATTCGTTTTCTGGTACAATTCAAACGATATTATAACATCTCTCATATTAAATTGGAGGTATGGCAAAATGGCGTGGCGGACTCTCTTATTCATTTCTGTCGTATGGACCGTCGCCTGTTGGGCAAATCCGATAGTACCCGAAGCTAACATGCCGTCGGAAACGCTAAGCGCTGTGATCCAGCCATCTGATGATGGACTGAGGGCGTACTTCTCAGGTCAATATAACTTTAGTTATATTGACCTGTACTTGCCGGATATGTATTATCCTGTGCCGCCTGATGCCAACAACATAAGCGTCTATGTCGACGGCGAGCCTATAGGCTGGCAAATACGCCCGGGATGGAGCTACCATACCACCCTCGCTGAGATGCTTGAGATGCCAATAATCGAGTGTGAGGGACCATTTCCAGAAACTGGCGCGGCAGTTACGATTGAATATGAGCACAGGCTTATCCAGCGTAACAAAGACTATATCTACTTTTATCCGTTCACGTTTTCCTGCACACACAGAAACGAGCCTACTACCGCAACGATAGAGATATCTATTCCACCCGGATTTCACGTCAGCGGAGCTTTGCTCGGTGATACGCCTTTAGACTATTCATCTGCCGCCAGCAAAGTAATGATTACCATTGAGTTTCCACCAGGGTCGGTGCCTGATAGTGAACTTCTCGTCTCGCTTACACCCGGATACTTTGATGACTGTGGCGTACTCATACAAGGCGTGGAATGCGTCCTGTTTAAGGCTGGTGGCGGTGGACTGTATGTGCTTGATAATATCGGCGATTTCAATGTTGGTGACTGGGTTCGAGTGCGCGGCGTGCTGAACCCGGATTGTGCAAGCATCTGTATGCAAGGAAATGGCTGTATTGAGCACAATACCATCTCGGTTTGCCTGGACTGTGACTTCGATGTTGATGGTGATATAGACTTTGGTGATTTCGCTGTGTTGGCGTCGTACTGGCTTAATTCAAAGTGCGATTCACAGAACAATTGGTGCCAAGCTACCGATCTCAACACAGACGGAGCAGTGGGCACTATTGAACTGAGGTCATTAGCGGATAGTTGGTTAATGCAAGAAAAGGACGAGGGCAAACAATTTGGATTTAGTCAATACTATTTACCGTATGAGAACTCTATTGAGCCTAATGCGCCCGGGTATTCACTACCACTGGAGCTAACGGCTGTCTGCAACTATGCAGAAATAGACTGCGTATTAAAATTAGAACCTGTTGTGCCACTGTTGGAGCAGAATGGTTTTGCCATCATTGAGCACGATTTCGGCTTGTTCGATCCGAATCGTGACGACATTGTAAAACCTTATCAGTACCTCATCGACCAGGCTGTGCCGTTATTTGTAACGGCTGACACATTGCTACATCTGTATCATGTACAGTTTGACGAGACGTTGAAGGAAATAGAGCAAAGTGAGTTTTACAGTGACATCTGTGATTTAACTGGGGCATCACTTGACGAGGCGCTGGCTCAGTACGACAAATATGACGGTGATTTAAAAGAAGCCGCTAAGCGCAACGTAGCGTATCTTGCGGTTGCGCAGCGCTTACTAAAGCCAGAGGCTTCGGTGCCGACGTTCGTCGCAAATATAGTTGACGGTGAATTGGCCAAAATCGATGCCCACGAAGGATTTGTACCGAGCGACATATTCATCTATGAGGAAGACTACTCCCAATATGTGCCAAGGGGACATTACACACAAACTGAAGAACTGAAATGTTATTTTAAAGCCCTGATGTGGTACGGACGAATGGCATTTTTGCTAAAAGGTGCCCAGAATTGGGGGCGAGATGGCGAGGCTTTGATTAGCGTTTACGATGCCAGGATACAAACCATTCAAGCAATACTGCTGGCAAAATCTATTGAACAGGTGAGAATCGAACAGCGATACGGAAGCGATATTTGGCAGCGTATGTATACGGTGACATCATTCTATGTCGGCTTAGCAGATGATCTGACGCCCTACGAATATATCGAAGTGATCGATGAAATGTTTGCCAGTAGCTTCGATCCGAATGAGATACTCGATGAGGACTTGTTTTTTGCGGTCAAGACAGAGCTTTCACTTTTACGGTCGCCGAAGATATTTGGCGGAACCGGTAATGCGTACGTATTACCGCCGGTCACACCAGAGTCGCTCGATGACGTACTCGACAGGACCAAAGGAATGCGCTTAATGGGACAAAGGTTCGTCCCTGACTCGTACATGTTCCAGAATCTGGTTTTTCCGGAGGTCCTCGACTATGCCGGCAGTGCGGAGCCCAAACCCTTCACGTATGGCTTCACAGGAGCTCGCTGGGGACGATGCTATCCTCGCGGCTTAGATGTAATGGCAATTCTCGGCTCAGAGCAGGCCAGGGCGATTCTCATTGAGGAAGGCGACACCGAGTATGTAGATTACTGGCTGCGGTTTAATGAATTAAAAAATGAGGTAAGTTCGTTTACCATCGATCTATGGACGCAGAATCTCTACTGGGGCTGGCTACATTCGCTGCGAGCTATAATTGGAGGTTTCGGCCAAGGGTATCCTAATTTTATGCGAACAGAGGTCTGGGAGAAAAAAGAGCTTAACGCAGCCCTGGCTTCATGGACGCAGTTACGGCACGATACCATATTGTACGCCAAGCAGAGCTATACACCTGTTGAACGGGGTCTTCCACCTGTTCCGACTCCAGGTTATGTTGAGCCGGTACAAGAATTCTATGGCCGGCTCTCGGCGTTAACACGGATGACAAGAGCAGGTTTGAATGATATGAATGCGCTGTCGTCTACAGCGGAGGATCGGCTGGTTAGTCTGGAAAACATACTCACCCGGCTTATCGATATTTCCAATAAGGAGCTGACGAACAAACCACTGGCTGAGGAAGACAACGAATATATCAGGGAATTCGCCAAAACACTCGAAAGGGCCATCATGGGTGTCGAGGCAAAAGGACTTAAAACGACGCTGGTGGCGGATGTGCATACACATACTTTTGAGGGAAATGTAGTTGAGGAAGCTGTTGGATATGTCGATTTGATTATCGTAGCTTGCCCTTTACCAGATGGCTCGGTTTTCCTTGCTGCTGGGCCTGTGCTTTCATATTACGAATTCAAGCATCCGATGAGCGACAGGCTCACCGATGAGGCCTGGCGGCAGCTTCTTGCATCACAGAATAGGCCAAGCCGACCTAAATGGCTTGAGCCATTTGTGCACTGACAGGCATACCAGTTAAGGAAACCGGAAGAAAAACCAACCACGTAATTTATGTTGAATAATAGACAAGTACGCACGTTGCAAAAAAATGAGGAAGATACTTAACACAAAGGCTTTTACCTTAATCGAATTACCGGTGGTGATTTTTATCATTGCTTTACTGCTGGCTATTCTGATGCCAGCACTAAGGAAAGCAAAGTCAATCGCACGGAGAGCAGCTTGTGGATCACATCTGCATCAGTTCGCACTTACGCTGGAAATGTATGAAATACAGTATGACTACAAAAGATTTGTATGTTGGTACTCTACAGCTTGAGAAACTGTGGTATATGCACGGGCACAAAGACTATGAATATCCGACACGAGAGATTCATTTACCTTCTCATTAAATTCTTTTAGGATGCCTTTTTACTCCAGCTTGTCGACCTTAGCGATTTCTACATTCTTATCAAAAAGTGGCGACGATAACACAAGACCTCTTGGGATGGGTGATTGAGGGGAAAAGCTTCTCAAAAGAAATGGCACTTGAGAGAAAGACCACACGCATATATAATCAGCAGCAACTCTGGAAAATTAAAATGAATATCGAAAAGAGCAAAATTGAACTGTGCACCTATGCACTTTTGACTTTTACACTTATGCTAACAGGATGCTGCACACAAGAATCTTACCAAGCGCTTGAGCAGGTTTGCTTGCAGCAAATGGATATGGCTGAGGCGATGCAGGCCGTAGAAGTGGTCCTGGCTGATATGCACTTTACAATCGACAAATCAGATACCGACATCGGCTTTATAAGAACCAGGCCCCTGCCAGGAGCACAACTCTTCGAGTTCTGGCGAGACGATAACGTCGGTGCCTTCAACACCGCAGAAGCAAACCTGCACACTACTCGAAGAGTCGCACAGTTATCTCTGAGCCAGCAAGGCGAACAGCTATGTATAAACTGCGATGTACGGACATACAGGCTGAGCTTGCCTGAGCACGAAGTCACCAGTAGTGCGAAGGCTTACCAGATGTTCTCAAGGAGCACGCCATCGATGCAAAAGCTCGAACTCAATCCGGAGCAGCAAAAAAACATGGCCTGGGTCGACCTGGGTCGGGATGAACAGCTTGCAACGAAAATTCTAAAGCGAATTGAGAACACGTTAAACGCTAAAATGAAACAAAATACGAAACACGCTTCACGAGATACGAGATACGAATTATGAGAGTACTGATCTGTGGTGGAGCCGGATACATTGGCAGCAACATGACAGCCTTATTAGCCGGCAAAGGACATGAACCAATAGTGTTAGACAATCTTAGTAAAGGCCATCGGTCAGCAGTCCGCGATGTCGAATTTATTCAGGGCGATCTGGCCGATTACGCCCTTCTTACTAAAATACTTAAAGAATACAAAATCGAGGCTGTAATACACTTCGCCGCCTTTATTGAGGTCGGCGAATCGGTGCAGGTTCCAATCGAGTATTACCGAAATAACGTATCGTGCGCTCAGAATTTGCTCTCGGCTATGGAAGCGACCGGCGTGGAAAAGTTCGTCTTCAGCAGTACCGCGGCAGTCTACGGAATACCTAAGAAAGTCCCAATCATCGAAGATTCTCCCAAGGAGCCAATCAATCCCTACGGCGAGACCAAGTGGGCCGTTGAGAGAATGTGTCATTATCAAAGCCAAGCAGGCAAACTGCGATACGCGTCACTGCGCTATTTCAATGCCTGTGGTGCAGGAAATAACTGCTCGCTTGGCGAAGACCACCGACCTGAGTCACATCTTATTCCACTGGCAATACAGGCTGCGATGGGAAAACGCAGCGAAGTAAGCATATATGGAACCGACTATCCGACGCCGGATGGAACATGCATCCGTGACTACATCCATATTGATGATCTGTGCCAAGCACATCTGCTTGCATTAGACAAACTCGACGAAAGCAACGAATTGGTCTATAACCTGGGCAATGGACAGGGTTACTCTGTCAAACAGGTAATCGAAACAGTGAAAAAAGTATCAGGCAAAAATTTCAAGGTAGTGAAAGCCGACCGTAGGCCTGGAGATTCAGCGGTGCTTACCTCGGATGCCACAAAAGCAAAAAATGAACTCGGCTGGAGGCCACAAATGACTGAGCTGGATAAAATGATTGCCACCGCGTGGAAATGGCACAGCGAGCATCCCGACGGCTATCCAGACTAACTTGCTGTGATTTGAACATGTTGGAGAGCAAGCGGTGAAGAAAGTAAAGAGCAAGGTTAGCGACTTTTTGAAAAAGAACAGCATGGACCCGGCGGATATTAATATTGATGATGTCTGTCGTTCTTTTCTTGAACAAATGAATAAGGGCCTTGCGGGCAAAAAGAGCTCTTTGGCTATGCTGCCAACATATATAGAGACGGAACAAGAGATACCTAAGAATAAGCCTGTCATCGTGATGGATGCCGGGGGTACCAACTTTCGGGCTGCGACGATTACTTTTGGAAAAAGAGCAAAAGCAACGATTCGTGATTTTAAGCTCTTCCCGATGCCGGGGCTAAAGGCCAAGCTCAGCAGGAAAGAGTTCTTCAGCACGATGACAGGATACATAAAGCACGTGGTCAAAAAGAGCGACAGTATTGGTTTTTGCTTTTCATATCCGATAGAAATGTTTCCCAATAAAGATGGCCGGGTGTTATTTTTCTCCAAAGAGATTCAAGCACCGCAGGTAGAGGGACAGATGATAGGCGAGAACCTAAATGTCGCTATAAGCGAGGCTGGATTAGCTAACAAAAGACAGATAGTCTTACTTAACGATACGGTTGCCACTCTTCTGGCCGGTAGAGCAGAAGCAAGCGGTAGAATGTTCGATAGCTACGTTGGATTCATTTTGGGCACGGGAACAAACTGTAGCTATGTTGAGCAGAATAAGAATATTACCAAAGCCAAGGATTTGGGGCTTGGCGGTAGCCAGATAATAAACATTGAATCCGGCGCTTTTGGCAAAGCACCTCGCGGCACGATCGATAAAAAGTTAGACAAATCGCTAAACAATCCGGGCGTGAATGTATTCGAGAAGATGATATCAGGCGCGTATCTTGGGCCGATTTGCCTCTGGACGATTCAGGCAGCAGTGAAAGCAAAGCTATTCGGCAAAACTGTGGCAGAGAGGCTTTTGCAAACAGAGGTGCTTAGCACCAAGGACCTGAGCACATTCATATACAATTCAGCAAATAGAAACAACCCCCTCTCAAAAGCAATTAAAGATGCAGATGAACGAGATCGTGCAACTTTATACTGGTTGGTCGACAGGCTCATCGAACGGGCAGCAAAACTAACTGCAATAAATCTATCCGGAGTTGCATTAAAAAGTGGCAAAGGCAAATCTCCGATTCGGCCAATCTGTATCGTCGCCGAGGGCACAACTTTCTATCATCTCACATCACTTAGACAACGCGTTGAGTGCTATTTAAAGCACTACCTGACAGAAAAAAAGGGCGTACATTACGAAATTATAAACGTAAAAAATGCCACGCTGATCGGCGCAGCTATCGCAGGTCTTACAAATTAACATATAGGCTATCGGTTTACGCTGCAATTCTAATCTGTCCAGGTCAACAACATTAGATCAGTTCACTTCAATCGTCCTTTGCGTTTTTACTGTTGAAGCCTTGACATCTCTGGTGGGCAAAATTATGCGTGCTGTAACGGGAAAGTGATCGGAAGGATAACGCCCATTATCATTATCATAGACTATTTGCGCTTCGAGGGCTTTCATGCCCGGCTGGGCAAACACATAATCGATTTTCTCGCCCTTGCAGTTTCCTTCAAATCCATTGAAAGTACCAACCTCAACTGCATCAGAGTGCAAAACACGAAACGTATCGACCATCGGAACAGGATTTTCAAATTCTCCCTTTTTTTCTGCGCCGAGCTTAACTTTGCCTTTAAGATACAAGATGACCGGATTTTCCTCGCCAGAATTGAAATCACCCGTGACGACAAAAGCATCCGGATGCGTTCGACTATATATACGCTGGGTCAAAAGAACCGCGCTCTTTTCTCTGGATGGCTGAGAGACATGGTCCAGGTGAACGTTAAAAAGATAACAGGCTTTGCCTGGGTTCTTTTCAATAAATCTTGCCCACGTACAGATGCGTGTACAGGCGTTGCCCCACGTAATCGAGCCCGGGACTTCAGGTGTATCGGATAACCAGAAGGTACCAGACTCACCAACGTTGAAGCGATTCCGACGATAAAGTATTGCGCAATATTCGCCCTTTGTTTTACCATCGTCTCGACCTACGCCCAAATGGCCATAATCCGGAATTGCCTGACAAATCTCTTCAAGCTGAAAATTCAATGCCTCCTGCAAGCCCACAAGGTCAGGCTGATGTTTACGCAAGACATCGAAGACCAACTGCCTGCGTTTTTGCCATCGATTGTCCTCATTATCGGCTGTGCCATAGAGGATATTGAAAGACATGACTTGCAGCTCAAGTCCATCATCCTTTGCTTTCTTAAAAGAAGCCTCTTCACTATTATTGCACGAACAAAGGCCAAAAAATATCCACAAAGCCAGAGCAATCCTGAGGGCTAATTGTGCCCCCCAACACAGGATTGGGCAAAAGGAAAACCCCCTACCACAGGGGTAGGGGCTAATCGTTGTTGTGTTTTTCGACATAATTCATTCTTGCGGCAAGCTGTGCCTCGCTAAAGCAAAAACGTTTATCAAATCCGCGAGTCCAGATTCGGCCAATGCGCCCAAGTTTGTATAATGCAAACATCGCAACATTCTTATATCTACTCACAATCTTCTCTATTGATTCACGGCAAGGTTCAGCTACGAGGTGAAGGTGATTTGTACAGACTACCAATGCTCTTATAGTCTGTCCGATCTTTTCTGACTCATTTAAAATAGCCTGTTGTACTATTTTTCTTTCCTCTTCATCGAGAATTACGACAGGTTGTCTCTGCAATTTTTGGCAGATTTCTCTAACCTTTCCATTGCCAGGCAGGATTTTACCTTTCTTCACGTAACCACGCTCGTCACCCTGGTGCCAGGTTCCGTAAGTCGTCCAAGTAACCATATATCCGATCAATTTTGCCATAATGATATCTTCTAATTATCCTGGCATAAATTTTTGTTTAGCCCCGACCCCCGTGGTCGGGGGCAATCCTTATTCTTTTCCGATAGCATTTCATTCAATGAGCCAGAGCGGAGGCCTTGCAGGTCAACGGCTATAAATTTTAAGCCGAGCGTATCGACCGCAACCTTTAGCAAAAATGTGCTATCGACTCCGCCGGAGTAAGTAACCACAGCTTTTCCAAGCTGGCTGAGAATTTCCCGGAGGCGCTCGTACTTTTGTTTGAGGGTCATAACAGCCGATGGAGGGATTCGAACCCTCAACCCCAGCTTTACGAAAGCTGTGCTCTACCATTGAGCTACATCGGCGACTCAATTGATTATTGATTATTGATTATTGATTATTGATTATTGATTATCTTTTGTCAATCATTGCTAAGGAGAATTAGTGTAGCAAGGTATATCTTGACCATCCAACCCATAAAAAATCTTAACCAACTACTTATACCACCTTAAATTCCAGCCGATATCAGATAATGGCGAAATAGCGAGAAGCGGCATCTTTGGTTGGGGATCAGAATAATCGGTGGGGCAAGCCCCACCCTACAGTTCGATGCTATAATGCCAATGGAGGAAAGGTACTATGTCCATCTTAAATGATGCTATTCTCAAAGAAATGTATATGGAATACGACACACCATGCGACCGCCTTGTGAGCGACCCTGGGAAGCTACTCCTTTGTGGAAGATTATGTAGACCGGACCGGTCAGGAGGTTGAAGCCCCAAACCTCTCCCATCGGCTGCTCACCCTTCGCAAGCTCGGCGAAGCAAAGGGAGGGCTTCCACGACTTCGGCGGGTATACAATGGTAGAAACTGATTTTCGCACTGATAGAAATTGATGAGCACCCCAGGCATGTAGGGTGGGGCTTGCCCCACCACAATTGTCCGAATATGATATGGCGTATGCCAAATTATATCCGGGCTAAATTTAAAGGTGGATATTATTTTTTCACGGTTGTAACGCATCGGCGAAAAAAGCTATTCGACTCGGCAACTGCACGTTATTATCTAAAACAAGCAATCTTACAAACACAATTCAGGCGTCCTTTCGAAATCATTGCTTTATGTCTTCTCCCGGATCACATTCATTGTCTTTGGAAGCTGCCGGCTGACGACGCGGATTTTTCGACACGATGGTCGTCGATTAAAGGATTATTCAGCCAACAATATCTGCGAGAACATGGTTGCATGAACGATGCAACACCTTCACGTTTGCGCAAAGGAGAGGTCTGTCTGTGGCAAAGGCGCTTCTGGGAACATCAGATTCGCAATGAGAATGATCTACAGAAACATGTTGATTACATTCATTACAATCCCGTTAAACACGGATTGGTCGAAAGTGTTGAGGACTGGCCGTGGTCGACGTATCATCGCTATGTGAAGGAGGGATTCTATAAAGGCGATGAGAACTTTGCAGATATGATTCACGGTATTACAACAGATCTTGGCGAATAGAGAAATTGGTGGGGCAAGCCCAACCCTACCACTACACTACTATTTTTTGCTAATCAAACCACTCATCTTCGGGATCGAAGGCGGGGATGGAAACATTGATAATCCGCATTCGGCCTACGGCCCGATGCCGACAGCCGGGCTTGATAAGGATAGCTGTCTCACGCTTTAGCGGGATGATATTACCATCAAGCTCTATGTGACCATCGCCATCGAGGACAAAATAAATCTCGGTGTGCTTTTTATGATAGTGAACCTTTGCATCTTCGGTAATCTCCACGATGTGCATGGTCGCCGTGGAATTTTCCGGGCTAACAAATGCTCGCTGCGTATAGCCACAACTGCATTTCTGAGCGTCGATCTGATCAAAATCCGCCACCATGTAATTTGCCATGCTAAACTCCCCAAAATTCCAGACACTCGATAAAACTGCCGGCAGGGGCGTTGAAATCTCCCTCTTTATCCTGTATATTCAGGGCGAAGTCAATTTCCAAATCAATCAAGGTCAGTTTAATCCGCCGTAGGCGGATAAACAAACAAGGAGTTGACAGAATGAATGCAAAAGCTAACGCTATAGTAGCACAGTCGGGCGGACCCACCGCTGTAATCAATTCGAGCGCCTGCGGCGTCGTTCAAGAAGCGATGAAGTCCGGCAAAATCGGGCAGGTAATCGGCGCAACTAACGGCATATTAGGCGTGCTAAAAGAAGAACTTTTCGATATGTCGGCGGAAAAGTCAAAAACGATCGAGGCGTTGAAGCGAACGCCGGCAGCAGCGATCGGCTCGTGCAGGTACAAGCTCAAATCGCTCGAAGAATCCAAAGCCGACTTCGAGCGGGTGCTCGATATTTTCAAGGCCCACAACATTCATTACTTTTTCTACGCAGGCGGCAACGACTCGATGGATACCGCGGACAAGGTAAACAAGCTCGCTGCCGATGCGAAATATGAGCTAATCTGCATGGGCATTCCAAAAACCGTGGACAATGACCTGGCTTTTACCGACCATTGTCCTGGCTATCCCAGCGTCGCCAAGTACGTAGCTACCTGCGCGATGGAAGCTGGAAAAGACACCGAGGCACTTTATACGACAGACACCTGCACAATCTTAGAGGTAATGGGAAGAAACGCCGGCTGGATAGCAGCAGCGACTGGCTTAGCCGCTCGCTCAGCGGAAGACGCACCACATCTCATATATCTGCCCGAAGCAGCATTTTCATTCGATAAGCTCGTCAACGATGTTCAACAGATAATTAAAGAACTTGGAAGGGTCTTTATCGTTGCCGGCGAAGGTCTGAAGGATGATAAAGGCAACTATGTCACAGCAGACAGCGGGACATTTAGTAAAGACAGCTTCGGCCATGTCCAGCTCGGTGGCGTCGCTGAAATGCTCAAGGCCGTTATAGAAAAGGAAGTGAAAATAAAGGCCCGCTTCAATAAGCTCGGTACCAACCAACGCAGCGCGATGCACTTTGCTTCGCTGACCGATGTCAATGAAGCTTATATGTGTGGGCAGATGGCCGTCAAATATGCGATGGATGGCGTCAATGGCAAAATGGTGACGCTGGTCCGTGAAGACGGGCCGGATTACAAGTGCACAACAAGACTGGCAGAGCTGCGCGATGTGGCCAATGGAGAGAAGAAGGTGCCGCGTGAATTTATCAACGATAAGGGCAATCACATTACCGATGCGATGCGCGATTATGTTCGGCCTCTGGTTAAAGGCGAGGCACCAATTACAATTGGCGACGATGGCCTGCCCGTATTTATGAGATTCAAGCGCAAGCCACTTGATAAGAAACTGCCAAAATATATGTAGTGTATGAGTAAATGCGTGGATGAGTGTGTGAGTTTATGCGTAGTGAGGTAAACAAAGTGGAAAATTTATTCGACCTCAAAGATAAAGTTATTGTGATTACCGGCGGCGGCGGTGTGCTTTGCGGAGCAATAGCCAGGGCGCTGGGAAAAGCCGGCGCAAAAATCGCCGTGCTGGACCTGGACAAAGCAGCCGCGACCAAAGTCGCCGACGACATAACATCCAATAACGGCCAAGCCATCGCAGTAAAATGTAACGTACTGGATAAAGCGAGCCTGGAAGCTGCAAAGCAAAAAATCAATGCTAAGCTCGGCCCTGTGGACATACTCATCAATGGGGCCGGCGGAAATAGAAAAGACGCTTCGACGTCACCTGAGCAATCAATTTTTGATTTGCCGGATGAAGCAATTCGCTTTGTGTTCGATCTTAACTTTCTGGGGACGTTCTTACCCTGCCAGGTATTCGGCAAAGAAATGGCCCAGCATGGGGCCGGAGTGATACTGAACGTTTCAAGCATGAATGCCTTTTGTCCTCTGACCAAAATTCCAGCCTATTCAGCCGCAAAGGCAGCGGTGAGCAACTTTACACAATGGCTGGCGGTTCATTTCTGCCAGAACTATTCTAAAGACATCCGCGTCAATGCAATTGCGCCGGGATTCTTTTTGACCGAGCAGAACCGTTTCCTTCTGACCGACGAAAAAACCAGCGAGCTGACCGATCGCGGCAAAACAATTATTGAGCATACACCGATGGCAAGATTCGGCCAGCCCGAAGACCTGATAGGCACAGTAATATGGTTATTAAGTGATGCAGCGAAATTCGTCACGGGAATTGTCGTCCCTATAGATGGTGGATTCAGCGCTTTTGGCGGCGTATAAAAAAGCGTAAAACGTAAAGCGAAAAATGAAAAGATAAAATTTTATAATGCAAAAGGTTCTTAATTTTGAGTTATAGTTTTCCGCTTTCTGCTTTAAGTTTCTAGTTTTATTGATAATTGGTTAGGAGAACAAGATGACTGACCCTGCAAAACCATTGAAGGAATTTAAGCCAAAGCACAAATTCTTTGTGGGAATTGATTCGGATGGCTGCGCATTCGATACGATGGGCATAAAGCAACGGGAGTGCTTTTGTCCCTGGCTGATCGCCTATTTTGGCTTGCAGCCCGTAGCACTGGCGGCACGACAGTGTAAGGAGTTCGCTGATCTATTCTCAAAAACACGCGGAGCGAATCGACACAAGACCGCCAAGCGAATAATAGCAGAGCTTCTGCCAAACCATCCTATGGTAAAAGCAAGAGGTTTTAAGGTGCCGCAATACCCCCACTACTTCGCATGGGTCGACGACCCAAATAGCCTGCTCAGTAATGATGGCTTAAAACAGGCTATTACTAAAACAAAAGATACCGAAGCTAAGGGCGAGCTTGAACTTGCTCTTGCGTGGAGCGAACGCGTCAACTGGGCGATTGGTGAGACCGTCAAAGGTATGCCACCATTTCCATACGTGCAGGAAACTCTGGCAAAGATTCAGCCTTTAGCAGACGTCATCGTGGTATCAGCTACGCCAAATGAGGCGCTAAGACGCGAGTGGAAAGAACACGACATCGCAAAGTACGTAGAGGTTATAGCGGGCCAGGAAATGGGCAAAAAGGCGCAACACCTGGAATACGCAACGAAAGGCAGATACAAAAAAAAACATGTGCTGATGGTAGGTGATGCACCGGGTGATATGAAAGCTGCCCGGGCCAATGACGCTCTGTTCTATCCGGTCAATCCAGGCGATGAAATCGAATCCTGGAAAAGATTCCACGATGAGGCTTTTGACAAATTCGTAAACGGACAATATGCCGGCCAATACGAAGAAAAACTAATCGCAGAATTCGAGGCAACTCTGCCAGAAACCCCACCCTGGCAAGAGCAAAAATAATTAGCCGATACATTCGCAAAAGACAATGGTAATCGAAATCCAAAACAAGGATGGTTTTATCAACTCAACGCAGGCCAGCGCTGCAATAAAAAAGTTCTTTTCGCAACACGACTGCTCCGGCAAAAGCATCTTATTGATAATCCCGGACAATACCCGTTCAGGCCCTGTTGGTGATATCTTCAAAATAATCTATGACTGCATAGAAGAAAAAGTTAAATCGCTCGACTGCCTGGTCGCGCTTGGCACACATCAGCCATTGACTGAAGAGCAAATCTGCACCAGACTTAATATAACCAATAGCAAACGCAAGAATAAATATGTAGCAATTAAGCTCTTTAATCATGAATGGGATAAGCCCGAGACATTCAGATTGATAGGAAAAATCTCAGCCGACGAGATTGAGCAGATAAGTGATGGCCTGTTTCGCGAAGAAGTTGATGTGGCTATTAACAAATTGATTCTCCAATACGATGAGTTCTTTATTTTAGGGCCTGTTTTTCCACACGAAGTCGTTGGCTTTTCCGGGGGACACAAGTACATCTTTCCCGGCATTGCCGGTGACCAGATCATCAATTTCTTTCACTGGTTGGGTGCGGTGATTACTAACGTAGCAATCAATGGCTACAAATGGACGGCAACGCGGAAAGTAGTGGAAAAGGCGGCGTCCTTTATCAAGGTGCCACACAAGCTGTTCGCCTTCGTAGCGGCCGATGACAGGTTGAAAGGCCTTTTTATTGGTGACTGTGTCGAAGCCTGGGAAAAGGCTGCGGATTTATCAAATGAAGTTCACATCAAATACTTAGACAAGCCTTACCACACGGTGCTGGCAATAGCACCGAAGATGTACGATGACATGTGGACCGCTGCAAAGGCAATGTACAAGCTCGAACCGATAGTTGCCGATGGCGGCACGATAACTGTTTATGCACCACACATAACTGAGATTTCTTATACGCATGGAAAGTTTATCGACAAAGTTGGTTATCATTGTAGGGACTATTATCTTGGCAGAATGGAAGAGTTTGCCGACATTCCGCGTGCTGTACTCGCACACTCGACACACTTAAAAGGCGCCGGCACATACAAAAAAGGAGTGGAAAAACCGAGAATTAACGTGGTATTGGCTACCGGCATAAGTAAAGAACGTTGCGAAAAGGTCAACCTTGGCTATATCGATCCAAATACCATATATATCGCCGACTATGAAGACAAAGAAAATCAAGGCGTCCTGGTAGTTCACCACGCTGGTGAAACACTATATAGATTATCAGGCGGTCATATACCAACAATCAAAAGAGAATAGAAAAATTGTGAAAAAACAAATTATACACGAAAGGATGTTCCGCACCTATGAGATACACTCAACGCAGATCTGGCAAATAGCGAATTCTAGAAAACAAGAAAAAGGGTTGTCGAGGAATCCTCAACGCACTATAATCCAAACCGCGCATATGTACAAGCGCGACCGAAATTACAGACATACCACGCAGGGTGACTTTAAATGTCCGAAGTATATGAGATACGCGACCCGATACATGGATTTATAACCTTCAATGAATGGGAGAAGGACATTATAGCTCACCCTGTCTTCCAAAGACTCAGAAGGATCAGGCAACTTGCACTCACAGAAATGGTGTATCCCGGTGCTACTCATACCCGATTAGAACATTCTCTTGGGGTTATGCATCTTGCGACTAAGATGTATGATGCAATTTTAAGAGATGATGAAAACAAAAGATTATTGAAGGATAAGTTACAATATAAGGAAGCCGGTTCTGAGAGAGATAGGCATTTAGTTCGACTATCCGCTTTACTTCACGATGTTGGCCAGCCATGTTTTTCCCATGCTTCTGAGGATTTATTTGAAGAGAATCCACTAACAGGTAAAGCCTATAAACACGAAGACTACACAGTTGAGCTGATCAAAGGACCTCTCAGGGAAGTAATTGAAAATCACACTCTAAATAAAAATAATTTTAAAATAACCTCCGACGAAATTTCTGCTTTGATCCAGGGCAACCCGGGCATATTAGGCAAAAAAATATTCTGGAAAGTTATAATATCCAGTCAACTCGACGCTGACAGAGCAGATTACCTATTTAGAGATTCCCTTCATACAGGAGTTAAATACGGCTTATATGATCTTGACAGATTGCTTGTGACTATAACTTTAGGAAAAGATCCGGAGACAGACGACATAGTTCTTGGAGTAAAAGAAGGAGGCTGGCATGTAGCAGAATCCTTAATAACAGCTCGCTACCAAATTTTCTCCCAAGTTTATTACCATAAAACAAGGCGAGCATACGATTTCATGCTTCAGCAGTTTTTGATTGAAATTATCAAAAAATTACCTCCACCGACTAAACTGAATGAATTTCTTGAACTGGATGACTATGCTGTCTGGCACATGTTGCAAGACAATAAGAACTCATATTGGGCAAAGTCAATTCTAGAAAGAAAACATTTGAAAAAGATTTACGAAACTAAAGATATACCTATACAAAAGGGCACAGAAAATAACAACGAGACAAAGAAGGTTATAGAGATTAAAAAACAACTTGACTCCCAGAATAAATGGTACTGGGAAGATCCCGCAAAAGGAAAATGGTATAAACTGAATAACGACGATTCAGACAAAGAAATATGGATAATATCGAAAGAAAGAACATCCTCCCCCCTTTCACAATATTCTAGAATAGTTAAAAGCTTGAGTGATTCACGACAAACCCGGATATATGTCAAACCTCAAGATGAAAAAGAAGTTAAAAGTATAACATCATAACAAGGAGACCGAATCATGCCGGAAAATATATTTCACAACCCAACATTGATTAGCTACGTTATCAAAAGGATAAAAGAAACGTACCCCGCGGCACAGATCAGTAAAACAATTATCCAGAAATTAGTCTATCTACTTTCAAGAAAAAACGTGGGCGATTTTGATTATTCTCTTTATCACTATGGTCCATATTCGTCACAGGTTTCCAGCGAATTGAACTTCGCCGAAGAGATAGATTTTATAGTCATAGATTGGATACCTGAGAAGGGATATTTTATATCCCCTGGACCTATGTATTCTTCAAAACTGTTACTACAAAACACTGAAAAGACAGAAAGGGATATAGTTGATGAGATAGTCAAAGAATATGGTGCTTACAACGCTATAGAACTTTCTATAATTACGACAGCTCTGTTTCTCAAAAAGAATTTCGGAGTAAATGACAAGGGCAACCTTGTGGAAGTCGTTTCATCTTTGAAACCACAATATGATAAGGAAAGGATATCCGACCTTTTAGCGAACACATTACAAAGTTGGGAAATAAAGACCATCGCTCATTTACAGTCCAACATTTATGGAGATTTAGCTATTCAATACGGTAGTGCATTCAATCCGGACTACACAGAAGTTCGAAAATAACGTAAGCAATAACAAGGGAAAAGGTAGACAAAACCTACCCTACAAAATTCCGTTCTTCGATAATATACCGAAAATTAATAGCTCACAACCTTTTGATGAGGAGTGATATAAAAACGGCACAAGCAGATATTGGACTGACTGGTCTTGTAGCGATGGCTGAAAATTCCATTCTTAATATGGAAAGCAAAGTCATTATTATCGATCATTATGCCTTAATAAGATACATTTAGTTTACAACATGTAGGGCATTAGCTTAAGGAACGAGGACGAGATGTTAAATAACCTCAAAAAGAAAAAGATAGACATCAAAGGCATTGCGAACAAAGCACTGAAAGACAAGAAACTGCTGGCTGAGCTATTTGATAATCTCTGGTCAAAGAATGAAACGATAAGGTACAACAGTCACAAAGTGTTAGTATTTCTAAGCCAAGAATATCCCACGACCATATATTCTAAATGGGATTACTTCACAAAGTTTCTGGACAGCGATAATACCTACCATAAACTCAGTGCGATCCACCTTCTGGCAAATTTGACAAAAGTAGATAAGAACGGTAAATTCGAGAAGATATTTAATAAGTTCTATGGTCTGCTTGATGACAAAAGCTTTATAACAGCGGCGTATATTGCAGGTGCTTCAGGACAAATTGTAAAGGCAAAACCAAAACTTCAAACAAGGATAACCAACAGACTTCTGAGTATAGACAAAACTAGTCACGAGCAAGAACGCAAGGACTTAGTCAAAGCATCTATCATAGAAGCTTTTCAAGAGTATTTCGGCCAAACAAGGAACAAAAAAAGAATCCTTGAATTTGTTAAGAAACAATTAAACTGTAAGAGTCCAAAAACCAGAAAGATGGCAAAAGAATTCTTAAAACGATTAAATCAACCAATATCTAATACTACAGCGCCATTTAATAGTGAAAAATCTGTTTTATTGTGTTAAAATACGAAGCACGAAATCCGAAATCCGAAGCAATATCAAATGGTAAGCGTTCACTATATTTCGGGAGAATTGAAGTAAAAGGTTGTATCTGTCCGATAATAGCTCTATGGACAAAGACGCATATATAAAGCAACTGGAAGA
>Ga0315545_1001015_pt1 | contig 28702 bp, 27 predicted proteins | sample SalMarSW160210MG_FD_203096 | JGI IMG/M metagenome (GOLD analysis project Ga0315545, IMG submission 203096) | Salt marsh sediment microbial communities from the Plum Island Ecosystem LTER, Massachusetts, United States - Salt Marsh Sediment SW1602-10 ...
ACCGATGGAGCATGATGCCACCTCCCTTTTGTGATCATGCTCCATCATTAAACACCCATTAATAAAAGGCAAACTGCGCTAACTGCGGGGTTTGTTGGTTAGCGCTAAGGTAAACTAAGGTAGCTCATGAATATCTCATCTATTATTTCAATAATCGCTCTTGTTGTTTCACTGTTGACCGCATGGCTGACAATTTTTCGGCGTGGCTCGGTACGCTGTACACAACCGTCCTTTATTGCTTTTCGATATGATTTTTTAAACAAGCCATTTGCTCTTGCTAAAATATTTCTTCGTATTTTACTCTTTTCTACTGGAAAAAGAGGGTGGGTTGTAGAAAACCTCTTTCTACGTGTCAAAGAAGGGTCGCGTTCTGAAGAATTTTCTTTCTGGGGGTATGGTGACAAAGACCTTGTTCGTGGTAGCGGTATTTTCGTTCCTGAAACTGGAGTTGTAACTAATCATCACTTTAATCCCTTACAAACTGATAATTTGTTTCAGTTTTCTCATGGTACTTACAGGCTTGAATTGGTTGCTAAACTTGTTGCAAAGAAACGGCTGATTTCCTTATGGGAAATAGAATTAGATGTTCCATCCGGTGTCTTTGACACCAGAATAGATGGTAATACAGCTATATTTTTTAATTGGTCGCCCGAGCGGAAATGCTATGTTGCATCAATCGAAAATCATTCGGGTTTAATCAAGGCCTATTCTGAGACAGAGCGCTAACAAGGGCATCTACAGTGACCGGGCGATAAAACGCCGCCCGGCCCGTAATGCCCGCCGTTAGGCAAGAGGAAACCAATGAATCCTTGGTCCACTGATCCATGCTGGCAAAACTTCTCATCGTTATATCGGGAATTTGTTGCTGCACAGGAAGCACCGAATGAAATAGGCAAATTTCATCATTTAACATCATCGTTGTATTTTGGGATTGCTTCGTTAGAAGCATTTCTTAATCAGCGTATGAGAAAACACCTTGAAAAAGATAAAGAAGATGATGAAGTTTTCAAGGTGCTTCGCAAAGGCCGAATCATGGATAAGCTAAAGAAATGGCCAAAAAAGATATTGTCGACTAAGCCAGAAATAACAGATGAAGCAATGGAAATGCTGAAACTTTTTAATGAAATTAGAGGTGATCTGACTCATCCGAAAACAAGTGGGCACGACATTTACGGAAGACTTGAAACAATTGACCCTGACTCCGTGCTTATCTCAGTTGCAGAATATATCGTTCGCTATTACGAAACAGCACGAGAAATTTTCCCGTACTGGCTATTTGGTTGGAATTATTTAAATCCAAGGCCGGATACACATGAAATAATTATTATCAATAACCAACAATTCCTGCATTCTTTGTCGGCAATGGGGTTTCATGTTCCAGCTTGGGAGGCTGATGCAGCAGATCAATGGCAAAAAACGAATATGTCATCTTTTGCTGGGTACCTAAAACTTAGGGGGGCTATCACATCATTTGAAGGCTGTGAGCCAAAGATTGATCGATTTCCGTATCAACCTAAACTGTGCCGGCGTTGGTGGACAGAAGAGCACCACAGGAGTTGCGGTCATGTATCCAAAGAAGCAATACAGAAGGCTATCGAATTTGATGCCTAACATGCGCCTTGACTCACAGACGGGCTAAAAAGCGCGCCCGCTGGTCAGGCGCGGCGTTGGGCTTCCTTATACCTTAAGGAGTATTATCTGAAAAAGTTCTGACACATTCAAAACGGGAATGAAAGAATACGAAACAAGATACAAATAAAGATAGAGGCTATATCATCACTATTTACAGTAATTTGGATATGAGAAATTTACTGCCAAATATTGCGGATTCCCCAAGCATAACTGGAGTAAGAAATGTCCCTTGGATTTGATCCAATCATATCTAATTTCTTTTTTATGCTTAGTCTTATCCCTCACCTATCGAGGAACAGAATAGGCCAGTGTCCTGCCATAAAACTGGACAATCCTCCCCATATATCAGTTCTAATGACTTTTTACCGTGAAAACCGAAAAGACATCGATATGACCATCTCATCCATAATTAATCAAACATATCCCAAGGAAAAATGTCAAGTTTTAATGGTAATTGAGCCAGATGACACTGAAACGAAAATGCATGTAAAAGAAAGCGTTAAGCGGTTACAGGAAGCTGGCATTTCAGGAAGGATTATTGAAAGTGATGGTAAGTTGAAAATAAAGCCCCATGCTTTAAACATCGGGATCGAACAAGCGAGTGGAGAAATATGCGCTTTCTATGATGCAAGCGATGATATTGAAAAAGACCAAATCGAAAAAGCTATCTCGCTTATGATTGAGGGGAAATATGATGTAGTTCAGGCAACGGTTTTGAGGAGAGGCGGTTCTTTATTGAGTCATTTTCTCTTCATTGACACAGTCTTCTGGTTTCGAAAATATTTGCCCCTCATCTTGAGGTTCGCAAAGGGCATGCCATTAAGTGGAGAGGGTTTATTTATTAGAAAGAATGTTCTTCAGGAAGTGGGTAATTTCCCAGAGGTTTTAACAGAGGATGCTCAAATGGGACTTCTCCTTACGGAGCGGAATAAATCTTTTGCACTTCTCGACTCGATCATTGTGGAAAAAGCACCTAAAAACGCTATGTCTCATATGACCCAAAAATTGAGGTGGAACAGAGGGTACTTAACATGCTTGGGAAAGCTTCTCGCTTCAAGTCTTTCGTTGAAAAGGAAGTTTTTCTTCTTACTCCCATTTATTAGTCCGATAAGCTCCTCATTAGCCTTCTTAGGCTGGATCCTCCTTATTGGATTTTGGATTTCGTGGCTATCTTTCCCACTTTTAGAAGTTGCTGTTCCATGGATGCAACATCCAATATATGAGAATGGTCTCTATTACTGGGCCTTGGCGCTTGCCTGCGTTGGCATCCCTTTATGTATTTTTTCATATGCCCATACCCTATTTACTGCCAATTTGGAAAAGTATACCCCCTTGCTTATTCTTGCTCCTTTTTACTGGATGTTTGTAGGATTTTGTGCGGTATATTCACTCTTCAGGGGAACCAAACGATGGGGAAAAACGGAACGTTAGGGGCCAGTAATTTCTGGGACATTCTTATGCCCATAGGATATACTGTCAATTAAAATAGGAGGCCCAAATGGAAGATAAAAACTCAAATTTCGACCGGGAATCTGTGAATGTTAAAAAGCCGAAAAAAGGGTGGTGGAAATCTATCCGCACAGACCCTATCCCTACTGTAGGCATACTTATGGCCGTTATCTGCGCCTTGGTTACCATAGTATTTGCTGTCGCAATTGTCCAGGTTTTTACAACAGGTAACGTTCTGGAAATGAAAAAGAGGGAGATATCATTGGAAATGGATAGGCTCCGGTTCGAGATAGAAAATATCAGAGCAGAGCAAAAGAAGGAGATGGAAGAGGTTCATGTCGATTTGGGGAAGTTTGTCAAAGAGCAAAAAGAGATATTTCTAAAAAAAACAGCTATGCTCACTTATGCTGACTATGCAAAGACAATTAAGCGGTATATCACAAAGCTTGCAGGAGATGACATTGGTCAACAGATAGTGGCAATTTGGGTACTCTTGGATATTTTACATGAGGTTAAACTTGAATACCCGGACTTATTTTCCAGAGTTGTCCCAGAATATTCCGGTGCCATACCTTGCTTGAAACTCGATATACACAAGGAAGAATTCGACGATAGTTATCGGGGGAAAGTCTGGATATGGGTAATTTTGCTTGAATCAAGAGATGAGCATATCAGGTCTGTCTTCCGAACTGAGATTAAGGAAAAACCAGCATTGACACCAGAGTTATTAGACAAGATATTTGAGTACAACGAAAACAAATTATCTCAAGAAAATCGCTCAGATCTTTACATCTCAATAGAGCGCTTGAAGCCATTAATCCGGTCTTTGAGGGCAGAAATATAGGAATAGTAATAAAATCTACCTTATAATAACTGCTGAATACAGGGAGTGGAAAGCCCAACAAGGCTAATTCAGCCGACGCAAAAATCCGCGCGGCTGCTGGTTCGATTTGAGAGATAATAAAGATGAAGAAACGGCTCCGTAAGAAAAAGCATCTTGGTGAGTTTACCGAGTGGGGACGGCAACTCGTTATTACGCGAAATCGTAAAGACGGATTCGACGAATTTCTTGACGCCTTCATTGAGGAAGCCATTGAATCAAACGGATGTTACTGCGGCGGTGGCGGAAAGGAAAACAAACTGAATGTGGTAGTTGAGCTTGGCCGCCGCTCTGACGATCCTGATGCCAGACTGAATAAGATTACAGCATGGCTTGATGCTCGACCTGATGTGGAAAACTGGAGGGTGGGCGAGGAGTTTGACATCTGGCATGGCAACTTCCAGGATATCGAGGACGAGATTGAACAACAGGATTCAGCCTGACACAAAAAGCCGGCGCGATTTTGTGCTGATTCGAAAGGCCCAGGCAGGCTTTTTGTGCAGCTGATTCTGGGCGTTCGCAGAGAAAAGACTTGACATTGACGTACTGATTGAATTATATTATACGTCATGAATACGAAACTAACATTACGAATGGACGAAGCCACTGTGCGAAAAGCCAAAATGGAGGCAAAACGCCGGGGCAAATCCGTATCCCGTATGGTCGCCGAATTCATCGAGTCGATTGGTTCGCGGCCGGATTCGGAAAAAGTTCTGCCGCCGACCACAGCGTCACTTGTCGGTATTTTGAAGGGGCAAAAGATCTCGGAAGATGATTACAAGGCCCACCTTCGGGATAAGTACCTTTGAGAGTGATTATTGATACCAACGTGGTGCTTGATGTTCTGCTTGAGCGTGAGCCTTTTGTAAAAGCTGCTGTGGATGTTTTTTGTCTTGTCGAAGAGTCTCGCATTGACGGGTTCCTTTGTGCAACTACCACTACAACGATAGACTACCTGCTTACCCAATCCCTTCCAGTGCCGAAAGCTCGGGATGCTCTGCGTAAACTCATCAGCCTATTTGAAATTGCCACCGTGAACAGACCAGTAATCGAACGTGCGCTTGGGAGTAAAATCCACGATTTTGAGGATGCAGTGTTGGACGAGGCTGGTCAAATGGCAGGGGTTGATTCTGTTGTCACGAGAAATACGAAAGACTTTGCCGGTTCTGCTCTGAAGGTATTTGAGCCCAACGAGTTTTTAGCTCAGTTCAATAGTTAGCAACTACGAACCAGCAAGTGAATCTGATGGCTTATCCCGCCGCGGTTCCTAATTTCATGTTTTTTTTCAAATCTGCCTTTACAGTAGAAAAGTTTTCAGTATTTAATCGCCACAGCTCACCTGCACCGTACGAAAAATATCAATTAAAAGGAGGCATCATGAAAATAATACATCTATCAGACATTCACATTGGAAAATCAAACAACAAAAAGAGGTTTGATTGAATATGAAGGTGCATTATATCATTTAATGTGCCGGGGAAATGACAGGCAGGAAATCTTCCCCGCAGGGAATTCTATTGATTTATTTATAGAACTCGACTTCCTTATATCCAAGGTTTATGATACGATGAATCGACGTGAAAGGAGCATAAAGGTCAAACGTAGACACTATTCTTTTTTTAAACATTACATATAAGTACCTAAATCAAGCGGTTTTTTACTCGATTTGCACCGAACCCTTGATGCATCAAGATCTCAGCACATCTCTTCGCGAAAAATGGCTAAACTTAGGTAAAAAAGAGGAACGCTTGATGGACTCGATTTCCAAAAAAATTAAACAATGGATTGACGAAAAAAAAGATCCCAGAAGCGCCCACTGGCAAGGAGGGCTTGAGGCAATACTGAATGTTTTTTCACCGTATATGGAACCCGGCAAACTTTTTCCTGTTCAGCCTCTGGAAAAAGATGACCTTCCCGTTTTCGAGGCCGCTCTGGAGGTAGTTGACCTAAGTCCCAACCTTACGGCTGCTTTTTTTCCGCCATCTATTGCCGGATCCATTACCCCTCCTGAATCCGCAGACGAACTTCAGCGAATTGACAAGGGAAAACCATCCTATAAAATTCTGATAGTCAGACCCGGCAAAGATTTAAGAATTTTATGCGCTGAAATATCAGAGCATGCGAAAAATCCCGGAATAGATATTTTCCAGTCAGGAGCGTTATTAGGAACCTATAATTATGATACCCAACAGGACTGTCTCACATATCTAACGCAAGCCATAAGGTCACATATGTGGGAAAGGGGTAAATGGAGCCAGGATGAATATAAGAGATACACGATTAACTGGTTTGAAAAAATACTGGATCTCGGCAAAGGCACCGTTCGCGTGGAGGAAGACTTCTCTTTTTTCCACAGCCCGACACTGATAAAAAGTAACAGAATCGATGCTCTTTTTACTCTTATTTCTGAAATTTTGCTTAAACGCTTCAGCGATCCTGATGGTCAATTTAAAGATACTATTTCATCGATCCAAAATATCAAAGACAAGGACGTTAGGGTTACTCAATCAAATGAACTTGCTGAAAGAGCAATGGTTGAACTTCTAAATTTGATGAAGGAATTGGAAATTGTAAAATTCGACGAGTTTTCAAACACAGAGAACGAAAGGTTTAAAAAAGAATTCTCCAGAACTATCCGGCAAATAACCGACAGGATAATATAACCCTATCTTTACATTTACTTATTACCTGAATCTTGCATGCAAGATTCAGGTAATATTTAAGATCTGCTTTCCATGCCCCTTTATTGTAGTAGATCCAGATAATCAACAATGGTAAATTTTTTAGGCATAGGATTAATATTGGGCCTATCCGCAGGTTTTGCCCCGGGACCACTTCTTACCCTTGTAATTTCTGAAACGCTTCAACACGATATAAAAGCGGGGATTAAGGTTGCTCTTGCTCCAATTATCACTGACTTGCCAATTATCATTTTAACTTTGTTCATATTGGTAAAGTTATCCGGTTTCCATAAGGTATTAGGAATTATTTCATGTGCGGGTGGGTTTTTTGTATTATATTTGGGTTACCAAAGTATACGTACAAAAGGAGTAGACCTGAACATGCAGGGGATTAGGCCTAACTCGCTGGCAAAAGGAATAATAGTAAATGCTCTAAACCCTCATCCTTATCTGTTTTGGTTTAGTGTTGGGGCACCGACAGTAACCAAAGCAATGAAACAAGGCATTTTTGCCCCTCTTGCTTTCATCGGCAGTTTTTATGCCTTGCTTGTTGGATCAAAAATCATGATCGCGTTACTCGTCGGCAAGTCCCGATCGTTTTTAATCGGCAATGTGTACATTTACACAATGCGTTTTCTTGGTATGGCTTTATGTGTTTTGGCAGTTATTCTTTTTTGTGATGGTTTTAGGTTGTTAGGATTTATATAAGGTTTAACCCTAAATGATAGATACGATCCGGAAAAGGTCGTGCTCTATCCATTGTTCAAGAAGCCCGGCTGTCATGATTTTTCCCAAGTCGAAGACACAGCTCATCTCTCGGCGGTTATAGCCAAGGAATAATAATGATTTATTCAAATTTGACAGTCTCGTAAAAAGTCAGATTTTGATGGCAAAGTAAAAAGCTCCAAATTCAAGGCGCGCAAATTCCGAGGAATGAGACGTACTTATAGTACGTCGCAGTGACGAGGAATGCAGCGCAACGCAGAAGTTGGACTTTTTACGAAGCCATCAAATTTAAATTGACAGCAAATGCAATGGAAACAAAAAAGCTTGATTTTGTGACGGCAATGAGTTGTAATTCATTACGGTGATTAGCCCCAATATTTCATGAAAATTTTCGAGAGGCCTTTATATTAGCAATAAAAACCGTTTGTTATTTACAATTTTGCTTCTAGTTTTCAGGTGACAGTTTGTACCGAAAATTTTATTGTTCAATTTCTCAAAAATATTCACCCTACGGGCGAGTCCGAGGCGCCCATTTGCCGCGTTATCAAGGACTTGCAGTAGTCACCTACGGCTGCGCCCTTGAATGCCTTGCAAATGAACGCCTCGAACTCGTGAAATATACGGGTTAGGCCGACCACTCTATTTTATGCTCATTATTGAAAGGGTCAAAGATGATGAAAGAAATTTATTTTTTCAGCGCTTGTTTTCAGCGCGATCCGGAGGTTTTCTGTGAAGACTAATCCGGAGATCGATATGGCGGAAGTACGACGCCTATCCAAGTTAAGCGTAGAAAAAATCCTGGAAAATTCTCCGGTTTTAGATATCAGCCTTGAGAACTATTGGAGTAACGTTCGCGGGCGGAAAAAGCCACTGGTTGTATTTTTTTACTCGAACAATGATAAATCTTCAAAACGCGTGGCAACATTAATTAAATACATTTCGCCTGACTACACAAAAAATATTGCATTTGCCCGGGTTAAAGTTGTCGAAAACGGCAAACCGGATAAAGCAACAGCAACAAAGCTGGCATCTAACTTTGGTATAGATAAGACACCAGGCATTTTGTTCTACAACAATACAGGTCATGAAATGGCGCTCGAAGATGAGGACTACGTTAACCCTGATTTTAAAGAGTTTCGTACGCCTAAAATGCTCTTATGGAAAACATATTATTCAGCGGTGCGTAAAGAGCTGGATCAATTGATTGCGGTTTAAATGGGTAGTATAACAATTTATTGCCTGAATCTCGCGAAATATCCAGGCTATTTATTTCCTATCTTCTTTGTCCATGATATCCTGGCTCCAGGAGATTGCAGCTGAGACCCTGGGAAATCCAAGGATTGAAATAAGGAGTATAAGGGCATGATAGATTTCTTCTTTTGTGATCCCCGCTTGAAGTGCTCTACGAGTATGAGAATGAACCGAACCTTCTGATTGGATTGGTGCAGCTGCTGCAAGTTGAATTAGATTTATTGTTTTCTCATCTATAGGACCTACGCGTCGAATGGTTGAACCGAGGTTCTCCAGAGCAGAAATAGCCTCGGGGAAAAGCTCGGATAGTTTGTGATAATGCTTACTGGGTATTTTTTGCTCTGACATGGGAATCCTCCTTTAGTTAGTATCCACCCATAAACGGCATCTTTTGGCCCCCGGCGGCGTTCTCGCTCGTTTTCAATCCTCGAAATAGCGCGCTATGCCTGCGGTTGAAAACTCGCTCGGGCCTTGCCGGAAACCAAAATCTACCATTTATGGATGGACACTAGTTAATATTAATATCTATGCCGGCCGATCCATAACCCTGCAGTTGGCGAGATTTGTGATAGAAACTTTTTAGAAGTCTTTCAGGAAACCTGGATCAAACTCTTCCAGCCATGATGGAACATCCCCTTTCTGGCCAATTTTCTTGTTTATCCGTTCCAGTACTTCCCAGAGTTCAATGAACTCCGGGGCGAGGCTCCATTCCTCGGGCATGGTAGCGTAGTCCTCACCCTTGCGGGCATAGCGGTAGCAGTGGACGGTGCAGCCCCGGTACTCCTGGTCCGGTTTCTTCCATCGAACGAAGTTTCCCGGGAAAATTCCTGCCACCCGCCAGCCGTCCTTAATGCACCACTTTTGGGAGATGTCGTGCCAGGTCTCCAGGAAGGTGGTGAAGTATTCCGCCCCTGAGGCCAGGGCAACCTTCCAGGTGATCGCCCTCAAGTTCTGCATGATTTTCTTAAGTCGATAATTGGGAAGGGTGGCTGCAAAAGTGAACTCAACCTGGAGGTTCTTTTCGACCTTTGTGAGCATGGTTGCCGAGACCACCTTGTCGGTTTCGAGTTCAACCACCACGGGCATGCAATACACCTTTCTCCGGCTATCTTCTTCCCAGCTTTCGTCCAGGGCAATAAGCTCCTCGTATTTTTCCGGCATGAGCACGAACTCGTGCGGGGAACCGTAGACATCCGGATAGGCCTTCCGGAAAACCGTGGCCGCAGAATTAATGAACCTTCGGGAGAGAACCTTGGCCTGGAACCTCCCCTCTTCAAAGGGCTCCGATTCGAACCTTTTCCAAACCACCTTTTTTTCTGCAATGGGCCTCGTTGTGCACGTTGTGGCCATTTCTTTATACGGGTTGCCTAATGCATTCATCACCTTAAAAATACAGAAAATATTTATTTGAGTCAATAATTATTCACGATTCGAAATTTGTTTACAAGAATTGGAGTTTTATGGATAGACACTACTCAATGTTTTCAAAAATCTGCATATAAAAATATTGTCCTACTTCTACCAAGGCTTTAGGTGTTAGATTTATTATTTCTTTTAACTCTTCAGGTGAGAACCTTATATCTAAAGGAGGTCCGAAGGGAGTGTCTTGTTTTTGTATTTCTATAATTGCCAAACGAGCGTTTGGTTTTAGTAGACGCTTTGCTTCTACTAAAAAGTTGGTTATTTGGTCCTCTGAAAAGCCATGGAGTACTGTTGAGAGATAGATCAGGTCTATTGATAATCCTTCTATGGGCGTTGTTTGGGTTATATCTGCTTCTATGGGTTCTATGTTGGCTCCTTTTGTTTCTTGTTTGAGCGTTTCTATTGCCTCTGTGTCAGGGTCCAGAGCATAGACCTTCCCCGTATTGTTGAGTATTTTCGAGAATTCCTTTGCCATGTAGCCGTTTCCACAGCCGGCATCAAGAATTGTTTGACCAGGAAGGATATTTAGCTCTTTTAGTATTATGTCTTTGTTTAGGAAGCTTTCTGATGATTTTCCTCTATGGCGGTGCGCCGTACTTACGGGTTTTTCATCTTGCAATGTTTCTGAGAGCTTTGATTCCTTGTCCATTTTACCCTCCTCTTTTAGAAGCTGTTTCAAAACCTCCCGTTCGTTGGTTTGAGCCTTTTGCAAAGCGCTAAGTGCGATGCACTAAATTTTTAGAAAAGTAAATGGTCTTTAACGCCAATGAATTTTCTGCTTGCTTTGTATTGGGGTTGTCTGCGAATTGGCGAAGCCAATGGTCCAACGATATGATAAACAAGTCTTTTAAAGACGCATAAGATTTAAAAGCAATTCTGTTTTTATATCATTATTTTAATATAAATTCAAAATGATATGTTAAGGAGAACAATACCGTAATCATTCCATCGGATCTTAGCGATATCGCCGGCATAGTGACTACGGTTACCAGTCTACTTAAATCTTCACCCAAAACCCTGGATATGAAATAGGCACAGACATGCGGTTCAGGGTAAACGCATTTGAATCCCAATACAGGGAGAACGCTCCACGCCGTCGCTACGCTGCACCGAAATCAAATGCGTTTGCCCTGACATGCGGTTCTGTCCTAATTGACAAACTTTTAATAATAACATAACATTGCCGACAAGTTTATTTGCCTTGTCTATGCCTGCCCCGTGAAATTTTTACCCCGCCTGACCCCAGAGAAATAGGCTTCGCATTTCACGGGGCAGGAATACATTGAGTATTTTGAGGATTAACCCACCAAATTTCGGTGGCGGGTTAAAATTTGAGCCCCGCCGTTGGGCGGGATGTACCACCTGACGCAGAAATTGAGCAAAAAGGGGCGTTTTGCAAAGGTCTCATACTCTAACAGACAGCCAAGCGGGAGAGTCTGATATGCCGAAAAAAAAGAAAATAAAACTGATTTCTTGGAATGTGAACGGCATTCGAGCGGCCATTAAAAAGGATTTTTTTAAATCATTCAAAAACATGGATGCTGATATATTTGCTATGCAAGAAACAAAGATTCAGGATTCACAACTAACTGATGAGATGAAAAATATTTCCGGCTATAAATCATTCTGGTCCCATGCCACGGTAAAAAAAGGATACAGCGGGGTCTGCACCTATACCCGGATTGAGCCCAAGAGAAGTAGTTACAGTATTGGTGAGCCGAAATTCGACAGCGAGGGTCGCATTATCGAGATGGATTTTGATGATTTTATATTTTTTAACGTTTATTTCCCTAACGGCCAAATGAGCGAGGAACGGCTTCAATACAAACTCGATTTTTATGAAAATTTTTTCAAATATGCTGATGATTATAAAAACCAGGGCCGAAGCCTTATCATTACCGGAGATTACAATACAGCTCATAATGAGATTGATTTGAAGAATCCCAAAGCCAATGAAAAAAATTCCGGATTTTTAAGAATCGAGCGTGATTGGCTCGATAGAATTATTGAAAATGGCTATGTGGATACCTACAGATGTTTTTATCCGGATGCCATAAAATATTCATGGTGGACCTACCGATTCAAGGCAAGGGAGCGGAACATAGGGTGGCGTATTGATTATTTTTTTGTTACAAAAGATATTATTGATAACGGCTGGGTTAAAAAGGCTTTTATCGACAATGATATTTTTGGCTCAGACCATTGTCCCATTGGACTGGTTATCGAAATCTGAACCCCGCTTTGATATCCCGCATCGCGCTGTCGCAAAAGCGGTTAAGAGGCGTCGGCGATGCAATGCGGGAAGCTTTAATTTATGAGATTTCCATGTCACAATCAAAAAAATTACCAAGAATATTAAAAAATACAGCATCTTGTACCTAATAAAATCTTGACAAAGCTCATCGGAATTGAGAATATACAGTTAGGCAACTAAAATGAGTGTATTAAAAATCCAGGTTTTAGCTCATATGAAAAAGGATTTCGAACATGAAATGGTTTCTTTATGCAATTAGCTTGATCTGGATCTTTGTTGGATGTTGTACTATTCTTTATACCCATGAAACCAGAAATGTTACGAAAAGCATTATTAAAGGTATAAATTATAAAATACTATCTATCTTACCGTTTATATTTGGCATCCTTTTTTTATTTTCTGCATCAGCCACTTTTAATCCATGGTTTATAAGAATAATTGGATTTATAGGTATGGCTAAAGGTTTATTTATTTTCATAAACCCTAAAGGCTTTTATGATAAATTTTCTGATTGGTATCTTAACTCATTATCCGATCAAACCCACAGATTTTTTGGCATTTTTGCCATAATCCTTGGAACAGCAATTTTATCTTGGATTTTATAGACACAAAGGAGACCTTATTATGACTCTAACAAAAGCTCAACTCGTTGAATCCATTTACAATAAGATCGGTCTAACCAAGAACAAATCCTCAGAAATTGTAGAAACCTGTTTAGAGATCATAAAAAGTGAACTGGAATCAGGTGAGGATGTGTTGATTTCTGGATTTGGTAAATTCTGTGTAAAAGAAAAGAAGGAACGTAAAGGCAGAAATCCTGCCACCGGTGATACTATGATGTTAGCCCCAAGAAGAGTTATTACGTTTAAATGTTCTGGCAAGTTGAAGGACATGATAAACGGAAAATAAAAAAGGCAGACCCGCTTTTGGTCTGCCTGGATTCGCCTGATAGCTTTTCTCTTCAAAAAAATACCCGGCGTTATTGTCTGTTAGCTTCCCTGAATGCCGTTGTACAATGCAGTTTTGCATTGAGATGCACGGACATTCGAGAAGCTGAATAAATGTCACATCCAGCTCCTCTTTTTTTTATAGTGTAACCTTCGTAAAGACCAAGTCGTCACATGGTTTAAATCATAATGTTGAAGCTGAGTGGCATTTAGTTCTAATCAAATATTAATTATTTAATAAAATATGTCCATAAGACAAAAGGCTCATTTTTATAGGTGAAAATCCTATCCCATAGGGATTATTCCCGACAGGAACCCATATTTCTCATGAAAAACTCGTCCTGGCGGCTACCCTTCCCACCTCAGCGGGAGGGTGTGGTCTCCAGCCTACCTGCCTTTTATTTCACCTTGTAGAAGCTTCTTAAGCCCTTCGAGAGTACCCTTCCAGACACTATTGTCACCCGCCATTATCGCGATGATAACATCTTTTTCTACGCTGATTTCCAGAACAATTTCTTCATCGCCAACCTTAAATACTGCTTCTCCCCATCTCTCTGAGGGAAGACCCGCTACTTCACAATCGTAGTCCGTCCGAATTTCTCCGGTCATTCTTATATTGCTCATTTTTTTGCTCCTAATTTTTCAAGCTCCCCGCAATAACTTTAACTTTACTTTTTTCATAACCGTGAATGCTTTCGTTTTTTTTGTTTAAGAGGTCTTATAGTGTTTGTCCTTTCTAATTATGCATGAAGCTTCAGCATCACGCTGAACCACGAGGAACACATCTGACAGGGGGCCTTTAAAATTCGGTTCCGGGATATCCAGGATTTGATGTTTGAGCAGATCCTCGCTGACATTCAACGTCACTCGCCAGGTATCTTTGCTGTCGTCGGTCAAATAGGTTTTTAATCCGGCCCTGGCAGCAACCATGTCATTAATTGGGTCGTTGCCGACCATCAGGCATGCTTCGGGAGGTTCATCGATTTTCCGGCAGATTTCCAGGTAATATTCTATTCGCGGTTTACAAAACGACATATTTTCAATGTGAGTCACCAAATCGAAATGAGAATGGTCCAAACCGGCCCAGGCCAGACGTTTTATCTGGACATTAAAAGGAAAAATAGGGTTAGTGGCCAGCACCAGCTTTAAACCGGTCCGGACAATTTTATTAAAAGTTTCATGAAGATCATCCGGAAGCCTTACATTTACTTTAAGTTTATCATATTCGGTTTCGTAGAAATGCAAAAAGCGTTTCCACAGCTTGTCTCTCAGATTCGCAGATTGTTCATTAAAGGCCTTTAAAAAGTATTCGACATTTGTCATTTCACCGTTGTTTTGCAATAATGCGTGTGTCGCGGTTATCAGCCGCTTCCGGAAGGTATCCGCAGGCATGAGATCCGCAAACAGGGTTTCTATGCTGCGAAAATATTCCTGGTAAAACCTGGCTTCGTCAAATAAAATCAGCGTATTGTCTAAATCAAACAGAATTGCCGTCAACATGGTTCAGATCAAGAGTTACCCTATGGTTTAAATTGGAATAAAATATCCTAATATAATCAAAGCCAAGGCACTAATCAATCTTTAATTCTAATAAAAGTTTGACAGATCCCTATTTTCTATGGTATTAAATTAGGTAATATTACAGCAGCTCATACTGCTTTCTAGTTCACCGCGTTTTATGGAACAGTATTTTTCTTCATTTGGTATTCTTATTCGGTGCCCTCTCATATTCATCATGCTCTGATAGAATGATCCGTGCTCGTTATCCATCAGAATCTGGCAAGAAGTTTTCCTGCTTTTCGATCTGTTAAAATTGATAAACTGCAACTTTTGACCGTTATTCATTATTTTCCAAACTTTTGGACATTGAGGATGATTATGAAAATAGGTTTCCTAAAAATGCCCATATCCCGCCCTAAAGAGGTGGCGTTACACCTCTTTAGGGGAATTTCTTATGCATTGGCGCCTAATCCATTTTTATTTTTAAGTTAACTTTTAACTCTATTATGATGACCACGGGACTTACAGCGAATTTTCTTGTCGGTTCAGTGGTAATCTAGAGAGGAAGGAGGAGCCATGTATATCCAACAATCAGATCTTTTTTGGGGTATGAACAGGGATTTCGTGAAGGAAGTTATGAATATTGCGGAAAAAGAATCTTATCAGAACGGAGACTTTCTTTTTCGCGAAGGAGATCCCGCAGCCAATTTTTATATTCTAATCAAAGGACGGGTTAAACTGACTATCGGTGAGACCGGGCAGATGGTTTATACTGTGAATAATGCCGGAGAGGCTTTTGGCTGGTCGAGTTTGATCGAACGGGATGTTTATTCTGCATCGGGAGAATGCAAGCAAGAAACCATACTGCAAAAATTTGACAGCAGAACATTGCTAAATTTCCTGGAAGAAGACCCGGTGAATGGGCTCATATTCATAAAACGCCTGGCAGGGTTGATCGGGAATCGTTTGCTTTGGAGTTACAAAATGATTACATCTTCATCGCAAGGCGAGGTTTCCCTCACCGGAGGTTCAGAGCAGATCGAGGAGTCTGAAGCCGCTGCATAAATGTTGATTTTTGCTAACCGGCTCTCAACTGGCTTAAATCAAAAAGAGGATAGCCTTTTTTGTTTTCAAAAAAGGCTTACTGCAATATAGCAAGCTTGATTCTATCCTCCCTGGCTGCCTCGCTTTGCCCTGCGTGCCCTGTTAAAATTTTGGGCTATTTATCCGAGGTGAAATATTTACCCCGTTAAATTCCCAGATCATTCTGTCGGGGCAGGTCATCCCACCGTTCGGGAGGGGTGCCTGCCCTTTTTTCATGATTTTTTCCGGATTTTTCTCAAACCTTGTAATCGAAGTGCTGATGGTTATATTGCTTTGTTAAGCTTCCCGGAAACTCGTTTAACGCCTTGCATAAAAATTGATGAAAATCTTTCAGATACGTAATTAATGTGTAACTTCTCAATAAGTTCTGGTGTATGAAATAATCATATTGATCCGACTCCATAATTTATTGAGATGTTACATTAAATTGAGTTTATAAAACATCAAAGAGCAAAAAGGCGAGGCGAAGCGAACTAAGTACGGGTCTCGGAAATTCTATCCTGAGATAGAGGGAATGAATTCATAAGTCTTTTCATGGCAGCGTGTTTATGCTATCAAACCCATTATTTTTACCCAGCATGCCCCGTAGGTCCCCGTGAAAATGCCGGGACATGGCCGGCAGATCGTACTGGGGTGAAACTTTTTTCTATTTTACCGGGGCCATTATTCCAATTGGGCCTGCCCGCTCGTGCCCCTGGCCGCCTCGCCTTGCTTGGCAGGCGGGCGAGCTTGCAATGGCAGGCGGGGCAAAGTCCCTGAATTTTGATTGAGGGCCAATGAACGATAAACAGATCACCACCCTATCCAAAGAACTCGGCTTTAAGGAAATACAGATAAACGTCGTGGTAAACCTTTTAGAACAAGGCGCAACCATTCCGTTTATTGCACGCTACAGAAAGGAAGCCACGGGCAGTCTTGACGAAGTTGCGATAACTTCAATCAGGGACAGATTGAAATACCTCGAGGAACTTGACGGCCGCAGGGAAACGATTCTCAATTCTCTCGAAAAACATGGCCATTTGACTGATGAACTGAAAGAGAGGGTGCGGGCCGCCCAAACGCTTTCCGTTCTGGAAGACATCTATCTGCCATTCCGGCCCAAACGCCGTACAAAAGCGATAATTGCCAGGGAGAAAGGGCTTGAACCGCTTGCCCTGGAACTTTTCGAACAAAGGGGAATAGACCCGGTAGAAACTGCCGCGGAATTTATCGACGCCCAAAAGGAAGTTGACACAGTGGAAGATGCGCTTTCCGGTGCACGGCATATTATTGCTGAAATCATTAACGAGGACCCCCATGCAAGGGTTTTGATGCGGAATTTGTATACCGGCAAGGCGGTTTTCAAAAGCCGGGTCGCATCCGGCATGGAGCAGGACGGCGCCAAGTACAAGGATTATTTCGACTGGGAGGAACCCGCGTCCGCCGCGCCGTCCCACCGGGTCCTTGCCATGCGCCGGGGGGAAAAAGAAGATATATTAAATTTGACCCTTGCCCCGCCCGAGGATGAGGCGGTTAAGGTTCTCGAAGGTCTGTTTGTCAAAGGAAACGGCCTGGATTCGGACCAGGTAAAAATGGCGGTGTACGACAGCTACAAAAGGCTTCTGTCACGCGCCATGGAAACGGAACTGCGCATCGCCACAAAAGAAAGAGCGGATACGGAAGCAATCAGGGTATTTGCGGACAACCTGCGCCAGCTGCTCCTGGCGCCCCCTCTTGGCGGCAAACGTGTGATGGGGATTGACCCCGGATTCAGAACCGGATGCAAGGTGGTCTGCCTGGACCGGCAGGGCAAGCTTCTTCACAATGATACGATTTACCCGCATCTGTCTGAAAAACAGGCTGAAAACGCCGGGAACACGGTAAAATCCTTATGCGAACGCTTCGATATTGAAGCCATTGCCGTGGGAAACGGGACCGGCGGCAGGGAGACAGAGGCGTTTTTGAAGCAGATGAATCTGGGGAAAAACATCTTGATTTTGCTGGTTAATGAAAGCGGGGCTTCGGTATACTCTGCCTCGGAAGCGGCTCGGGAAGAATTCCCTGACCATGATCTTACCGTACGAGGCGCAGTGTCCATTGGCAGACGGCTGATGGACCCCCTGGCGGAACTGGTAAAAATAGATCCCAAGTCGATCGGCGTGGGCCAGTACCAGCATGATGTGGACCCGTCTTCGTTGAAGGAAGCTCTGGATGATGTTGTGATTAGCTGTGTTAATGGTGTCGGCGTTGACGTCAACCGGGCCAGCATACAGCTTCTTACCTATGTTTCGGGTCTTGGCCCCGGGCTTGCAAAAAATATTGTGCAATACAGGGATGAAAACGGTGCATTTGCTTCCAGAGATGATTTAAGAAATGTCCCCCGTCTCGGGCCCAAGGCCTTCGAACAATCAAGCGGGTTTTTAAGGATAAAGAACGGCGCCAACCCGCTGGATGCAAGCGCTGTACACCCGGAAAGCTATGGGGTTGTATTTTCCATGGCCCACGATCTGGGATGCACGGTTTCCGATCTGATGAATGATGCACAACTTCGGCGTGAAATTGACATTTCAAATTATGTGACGGACCGTGTGGGCATTCCAACCCTGAAAGATATCATGGAAGAGCTGGCAAAACCCGGCCGTGATCCTCGGGATGTATTTGAATCCTTTGCCTTTGCAAGCGACATCGAGAAAATTGAGGATCTGGAATCCGGCCGGAAGCTGCCTGGAATTGTGACCAATGTTACCGCTTTCGGGGCATTTGTAGATATCGGGGTTCACCAGGACGGTCTTGTTCATATTAGCGAATTGTCGGACAGGTTTGTCAAAGATCCCGCCCAAGTTGTAAAGGTTCACCAAAAGGTCATGGTCACCGTACTTGATGTTGACCTGGAAAGAAGCCGGATCAGCCTCTCCATGAAATCCAATCCCGGTGAAAAGCCGAAAATTCGCAGCAAACAACAAAGGACCAAACCGGAGAGTCGGATCAGGGAAAAGAAAGTCAAGACAAAAAACACCCCGTTTAACAACCCCTTTGCGGACATTTTTAAAAGCACGTCGTAACGGTTGGAAACTCTGTGGTGAACTCGATTGATGAAGAATCCGGAATGGAAAAATAAATCTTGAATGATGTTGAGACAGGACATGTTGGCAGAGGCAATAATATTGGCAGTGAGACTTTTCGCACCCAACTCATCCCACTCCTGCTCATAGCATCCATATTTTTATTAAACTTTACTGCCCGAATCATTGCAGCTCCGTTACTGCCTACAATTGAAAAAGATTTGGGATTTAGCCATGGTGATGCGGGTTCGCTTTTTCTGTTCCTTTCCATCGGGTACTTCATATCACTTCTGGGGTCCGGGCACATATCTTCTCGTATTACCCACAGAAAAACAATCGCTGTTTCTGCAATCGCTGTGGGTGCGGCTCTTTCATTAATTTCTTTTAGCAAAAGTCTCTTTGCGATGCGATGCTGTGTATTTGTGCTTGGAATATCCGCAGGCATATATCTTCCATCGGGGATTACAACCGTTACGTCTCTGGTTAAACCCAGGCACTGGGGTAAAGCAGTGGCGATTCATGAACTTGCGCCAAATTTAAGTTTTATTTTGACACCGTTATTGGCCGAGATGCTTCTTCACTGGTTTATCTGGCGTAATATTTTATTTTTTGTTGGAATCGTTTCGGTTATTATGGGAGTTGTATTTTCCCAATTGGGTAAAGGTGGAAATTTCCTGGGAGAAGCGCCTAATTTTTCGTCTATTAAGAAAATTCTTGAGATCCCCGCTTTCTGGATCTTGATTGTTCTATTCAGTTTGGCCATTACAAGTACACTCGGAATATACAATATGCTTCCGTTATACCTGGTAACCGAACATGGCATGAGTCTAGATTGGGCGAACGGTCTGGTCGGCATTTCCCGAATTTCGACTTTGGGGATGGCATTTTTCGGAGGATGGGCAACCGACCGGTTTGGTTCGAAACCAATTATGATTGGTGTATTTTTTGTTACCGGAATCCTTACATTACTGATAGGGATGGTTTCGACATATTGGATTGCTGCGGTGGTATTCCTTCAACCCGTGTTGGCGGTATGCTTCTATCCTGCGGGTTTTGCGGCATTGTCAACAATAAGTACACCGGAAAACAGAAATATGGCCATTTCGTTAACCATACCCGTAGCTTTTGTTTTAGGGGGTGGCGTTGTCCCCGCTCTGATCGGGATTATGGCGGATAACGGTTATTTCTCCTGGGGCATCAGTCTTTCCGGGGCGCTGATCATGGCGGGTTTCTTTTTATTATTTTTTCTTAAACTATCAGACAGCAGGTAAGGGCCTCGGAAAAAAATCACCTTAAAAGGAACAGCAAATGAAAATTGTAGATTCAAAGAAACTTACGAACCTCAAATGGTTAAACCTGTTTAATGTATCATATGTTGATAAAAATGGTGACCATAAGATTTGGCAGGTCGTTTCCAGAGTAAAAAAACCCAAATGTGTGACCAACGATTTTGCCAACCCGGATGCGGTGGTCATGGTTCCATTTCATAAATCTAAAAAAAAGATGGTCATCACCAAAGAATACCGGGTTCCGTTAGCAGATTATGAATACGGTTTCCCGGCGGGACTTATTGATGAAGGGGAAACGGTTCAAGAAGCAGCTCGCCGTGAATTAACAGAGGAAACCGGTTTAAAACTAACCCGTTTCATAAAAATCGGCCCTTGTATATATTCATCAGCGGGAATGACCGATGAATCCGTTTCCATGGTATATATTGAGTGTGATGGAGACCCTTCAAATGACAGAAATGAAGGATCTGAGGATATAGAAGTTATTTTTGTGTCCCGGGAGGAAGCTTCACAGTTATGTAACGATTCATCTTTAAAATTCGATGCCAAAGCATGGATCGTTCTTATTAATTTTGCTGAGTTTGGTCATATTTGAAGATTGACTTCGGAAACCGTTTATGGTTTTAAACCCAATTATATCATTCATATTTAATTGAGGGGTCGGGGAGTTTTTTTGATTCAATAGCTCCATGAATAATCAGCGACTACATCATACAAACTCATACATAAAGGTTCGTAAAGAAAGAACAGAAAACATGGCTTTAAATAAATAGGTTATATGACTACTCGCTTAACGCATTTTAATTACGAACACAAAATACCGCTGTTCTATCTTAACGATCCCTAATGTATTCAAACAATGTATGATTTCGCTGCTGATCATTCATTACGCTATTTACAAAGCGTTATAAAAAAAACACCCCAACTGCTGATTTAATTGAGAGGTTTCTATGTATAATCCAGGTGCCTTTTTGATTTCTTCCGCCGCCCTTACGAGCATATTCAGTTTCTTTTTCGGTGGTTATTTCCGGGAGAGGGAACGGGCCTACCGGTTATGGTTAATGTTTGTGGCGTACGGCAAAGAGATTCCATCGGAAAATGAAAAAATTGATATATGTTCAGAGTTAGAATCCAGGGATCGAATGTTCTATCAGGCCAAGGGGCTTCTTGGAATTCTTTTATTGACGATTGGACTGGCGTACCTGATTTTTCAGATCTATTCCTTTTGTTACATTTTTAAGTCTTCACCCCTTTATCAACCTGGAGTCTTCATTAAGTATGTATGGTTCAACACAATTATCGGTTTTATCGTAATGATAAATTGCCTGGAGCTGCTTTATATCCGGGTTGCCGTGGATAGAACCGAGAAATTTCCATTTTTTAGAATTCGGCATCGGGTCACAGGCCAGGAAAGATTGTCCAAGGTCTGGATGATCCTTGGGTGTTCCAAACTTAAAACGCCGGAATACGCTCAAAATAAAATCCCGCGAAAGTTTTATGACAACCAGGAATATTATTCCAAAGAAAAGGATAGGGTTTGAAGCTTGAGAAGGTTTTTATCATAGTCGATTGGTATTCATCCTGTTATGGCACATGACCTTAAATTTTCCCTTATTCCGCTCTCGAAAAGGGAATTCTTATCAATTCAATATCAATTCAAAGACTTGGGTTCAATTTAATTCGCTTTCAAAAATCGAATTCTTATCAATGTTAACGCTCTAAGGATTATCGAAATGGAACAGTTGAAGCTTGTGATTATTGAAGATGACGAGGCACACTATCAGCTCATGAAACGGGCTATCATAAAGGCCTATCCGGACGCTTCGATTCATTATTTTCAGGAGGCAGCCGGTTGTATCGAAAGGCTCGATGAGATTAATCCGGACCTTGTTATCGCTGATTACCTCTTGCCCGGCATGAATGGTATCGAATTTTTAAAATCTTTGAATCGAGAAAAGAGGAACATTCCGGTCATTATGATTACTGGCCAAGGAGATGAGAACCTCGCGATTCAGGCCATGAAATTGGGAGCATGGGATTATTTGGTAAAGTCTGGAGATTTCTTTACCCTGATACCGAGCGTGATTGGCAAGGTGGTTCGCGAATGGAAACTTAAAGAGTCGCTGCAATGTTCACAGAGAAGATTCAGAGAGATTTTTTCACAATCTCCTGTCGGCATTGCGGTTTACGATCAAAATGGCCTGTTGGTTGAGGCCAATAAATCTTGCATGGATATCTTTGGGGTGTCCGACCCTGTTCATATGAAAGGTCTCAAACTGATTGATGCGCCAAATGCGCCTCCTGAATTGAAGGCAAGAGTCCTTAAAGGGGAAACGGTGAGATACGAAGCTCCCTTTGACTTTGATAATGTCAATGAACTTGAATTGTTTGAAAGAGATAGATCAGGGATGGCCTATCTTGAAATCGTAATCACTCCGATGGAAGGCGGAACAGATCGTTGTCCTAGTGGTTATCTGCTTCAAATTCAAGATATCACTCGACGCAAGATGGCGGAGGAAGAGAAAAAGGAACTTCAAGTCCAAAGGATGGAAAGCATTTATACTTTGGCCGGCGGGATTGCACACGATTTCAACAACACGTTATCAGGCATTACCGGAAACATAGAACTTCTTAAGATGGGCCTGCCAGACATGGCAAGTATAGATCGGTATGTCGAAGCCATGAGCAACGCCGCTCAACGGATGGTCCACCTGACAGATCAGTTGTTGGCATATGCACGAGGGGGAAGGTACTGGCCGACAAATATATCTTTAAGTGAATTCGTGGGAGAGACATTACCCATGATTCAGCAAAAAATCGCTCCCGCTATCTGTATTAAGACAAATTTTGCCGGCGATATTTTCAACGTAGAGGCGGACATGACCCAGATGCATATGGTGCTTTCGGCTGTGGTGATAAATGCGGCAGAGGCTATAGAAGGCCAAGGTCAGATCATCATAAGGACCAGCAATAAAGAAATCGACGAGGGGGTTGCGAAATACAATCCTGGTCTTAAACCAGGGCGCTACAGCTGCCTCACGGTTCAGGATGATGGAAAAGGGATGGACGCAGAGACAAAACGCAAGATATTTGAGCCCTTTTTCACCAGAAAATTTCAGGGTCGTGGGCTTGGCATGGCTGCCGTGTATGGCATTGTCAAGAACCATGGGGGCTGGATTTCGGTTGAATCCCAATTGGGCAAAGGGACCGTGGTCCGTATCTATTTGCCTGCCGTTGAGGACAAGCCAAAAGTAATAATAAAGCCAAAAACCGAGCTTGCCAGGGGAACAGGTACTATTTTAATTATCGAGGATGAAGAGCAGGTGATGGATATAACCCGAACGATATTAAAAAGGCTCGGTTATCACGTTCTAACAGCCAGTACAGGGATGGAGGGCGTCAATATTGGCAATTCCTATGATGGAGATATCGACCTCGCCATCATCGATATTTATTTGCACGATATGCGCGGCGACCTGATTTATAAACTTCTTATGAAAGCCCGAAGGAACCTCAAGGTGATCATCTCGAGCGGCTATACCTTTGACGGCCCTGCTCAAGAAATTTTGAACGCGGGTGCTCAAGCCTTTATACAAAAACCATTTAAACTTGCAGCGTTGTCAGAGAAGGTGAAGAACGTTTTGGAGGGCAATTAAACAGATGAAATTTGGATCAAGGGGCTTCAGTAAACGTAGCCGAAGCTATACGGGTTGTTGCTCAAATCACTCTACGGTGGTATTTTCTTTATGACCGAAGGCTGCTTTCCGAATTAAGCCGTTGTGGATGGGAGGCACTGAAAGCCTTTTACACAACCGGCGTGCGGGACCCAAAGGCGGTTCCCGGAGCTGTTGTCGCAATACAGACATTCGGGAATTTTTTTGGGTTCCATCCTCACCTTCACATTCTGGTTTCCGATGGATGTTTCTGCGAAGACGGCATGTTTTCCGTTCTAAAGACGGGAAGGAAACCAAGATGTTCGACGCGCTGGAGTGGTTGACTGCTATGTGTTCCCATGTGCCCAACAAGGGAGAACAGATGGTCCGATATTACGGCTATTATAGCAATGTGGCGCGCGGAAAACGATTTTTTAAAGTTACCCGAACTTTTTGAGATGTTACAATATGAAATAATTCTTTATTATTTCTTTACACATGACTTGCAACCATCTATTTCTCTATACTTTTCGCTATCTCAATAAGGTTTTTATTGCAAATGAAGTCTGTAGTTTTCTTTGATTCTATAAACATATCGGTGCCCAGAAGGGAAATATTTAGTCGTCTGGGATATCGAAAAGGCATAACCCGGATAGGGAAAGACCAGAAAGAAGTAATTGAAGGCTATATTGAATACGCTCTCTCCCTCATTCATTTGAGAGGAGCCGGCAGGAGAATTTCCATAAAGGAGAAAAGTTTCTCAAATATTGTACTTTCAAATGGTGTTGTCTTTGAGAGTAAGAATCTTTCGAAGATGATCGGAGATTGTGAAGAAATTATTCTTATGGGCGCGACAGCGGGGGATGATGTCATCGAGTCAATCAGGGAAGATACGGAGGCAAATCAATTAACTCGTGGTGTCGTTCTCGATGCGGTAGCCAGTGAAATGGTTGATGCGTCACTTGACTGGATTGTCGATTATTTTAATCGTGAGCTTCGAAGAGAAAATAAACGACTGACAAAAAGTCGTTTTTCCGCCGGTTATGGTGATTTTATCCTTGAGAATCAGAAGAAGATCTATGATGTCCTTGAGTTTGAGCGTATTGGAGTTAAAATCAATGAAAACTATATCCTGATGCCGGAAAAATCAGTGACCGCAGTAGCTGGAATTCAAAGTCGATTTTCGGATGCGAAAAGGGAGTCGGAACGTGAATAAAAAAAGCAGCGTTAAGAATCTTTTAAAAAGAAGAATCCTTGTTCTTGATGGCGCAACGGGAACAGAACTCCAAAAGCGCGGTATGCCGTCAGGAGTGTGCCCGGAGATCTGGTGTCTTGAAAATTCCCATGTCATCGGGAGGGTTCATTCTGACTACCGAAAATCCGGCGCTGATGTGGTCTATACATGTACTTTCGGTGCAAACCGTATCAAGCTCGGCCAATATGGTGTTTCCGATGTTGTGGAAATGAACAGAGAGCTTGCCTTTATAGCAAGACATGCCATAGGGAAGCGGGTTTTAGTGGCCGGCGATATCGGTCCCATGGGTCACTTTGTTAAGCCATTTGGAGATCTGGATTTCGAGGAAGCTGTAGACATTTTCAAGGAACAGGTAAGGGGTCTCGCTGAAGGAGGGGTTGATCTTTTTATTATAGAAACGATGATGGATATCCAGGAAGCCCGGGCGGCTCTGATTGCCGTAAAAGAGATTACCGATATGTTTACAATGGTAACGATGACCTATGAAAAGGATGGTCGTACACTGAATGGGACAGATCCGGTAACAGCTTTGATTACATTGCAGAGCCTTGGTGCGGATGCGGTGGGATGCAACTGTTCTACGGGACCGGCAGAAATGATTCAATTGATTGCTGCCATGAAGCCGTACGCCACGGTTCCACTGGTGGCAAAACCCAATGCCGGTATGCCTGAATTGATTGGTGATAAAACAGTTTTCAATATGGAGCCTGAAGAATTTGCTGCATATGGGAAAGAATTCATCTCGAGAGGTGTTAATATTTTAGGAGGTTGCTGCGGGACAGCGCCCGATCATATCAGGAAATTGAAAGAAGAAATCACAGGCCGGAAGCCGCTTGCACCGGTTCGAAAATCTGTCAGCGCCGTAAGTTCTTCAAGGAAGACAGTTGTTTTTGAACAAAATAAACATCTTCTCATTATTGGAGAGGGGGTTAACCCGACAGGGAAAAAGACCCTTCAAGAAGAACTTCTTGAAGGGAAAATGACTCTTGTCCGGCAGATAGCCAGATGGCAGGAAAAAAAGAGTGCCGATCTTCTCGACGTCAACGTGGGAGTTCCGGGGATTGATGAACAAAAAACTATGGAAGGGGTGATAAACCTTCTTGCAACAGTAAGTAATCTTCCCCTGGTGATCGATTCATCAAGCATCAAAGTTATAGAGGCGGCCCTTCGTTTGTACCCTGGTCGCGCTTTGATTAATTCTATTACAGGAGAAAAGGAAAAGCTCAGTAAACTCCTTCCCCTTGCAGCCAGATATGGCGCAATGTTAATACTTTTGCCTTTGGATGACAGGGGAGTGCCCGAGACAGCAAAGGGCAGAAAAGAGATCATAAAAGATGTATTTAAAGAAGCCAGAAACTATAAGTTTACAAAAGATGATATTATCGTTGACGGCCTGGTTATGGCCGTATCGTCCAACCCGCACGCTTCCCTGGAGGCACTGGAGACTGTTGAGTGGTGTTCTGGCAATTTTAAGTGCCGCACACTTTTGGGGCTTACCAATGTTTCTTTTGGAATGCCCCAGCGTAAATGGCTGAATGCTGCATATCTTGCAATGGCAGCAGGAAGAGGATTAACCATGGCCATTGCAAATCCTGAAGTGGAAGAGTTGATGAACATTAAGGCAGCCACTGATGTATTGGGCAATAGAGACGAGGATGCCGCCGTTTATCTGGCCCGTTTCACAAAAACAGTACCAAAGGAAGAAAAAGGGGTATTACAAAAGGCCATTACTCCTGCCGAGAAGGCTTTTCGTAATGTTTTGGAGGGAAACAGGGAAGAAATAGAATCGGTTCTGTCAGAGGCACTTCGTGAAGGTGCATCTGCTGCGAAGCTTGTTCATGAAGTTATGATTCCCGCTATCACTGAGGTGGGAGAGTTATTTGACAAAAAAGAATATTTTCTTCCCCAGCTTATTGCCAGCGCCGAGACGATGAAAAAAGGCCTTGCTTATCTTGATCCCTATCTTAGGGATGATAAATCGGCACAGGAACAGAAAGGATGTGTTGTTATTGCCACCGTAAAAGGGGATATTCACGACATAGGAAAAAACATAGTGGCCCTTATGTTAAGCAATCATGGATTTGATATCATTGATCTGGGTAAAGATGTGCCGGCTGAAAGAATAGTAGAAGAGGTGAAACGGTCCGGGTCTGAGATTGTTGCCCTTTCTGCCCTTATGACGACAACCATGGTCAACATGAAACAAATCATCGATGCAGTAAGGAACGAAGAACTGAAATGCAGTTTCATGGCAGGTGGGGCAGTGGTGACAAAGTCCTACGCTGACTCAATCGGCGCCTATTACGCAAAGGATGGTGTGGAAGCAGTTCGTGTTGCCGAGAACATTTTAGGGTCCGTCATAAAATAACAGACCCTAAATTAGTGCTCATCCAGAAATGGATTTTTCAAAAAAAATGGAAACTAATTTGAAGATTCGACATATTCCACGATCTTTTCAGCAAACCTGTTTATTGTCTCTTCAAATTTGACTTCATCCTTTTCAAGCAAGGTGATTCTGAAACCTGGCAGATGGGTAAAAAATGATGTCAGCGGCACAACGCAAATCCCGGTAGCTCCCAAAAGATGATAGACAAATCGTTTATCATGTTCGATCTTGTGGGCAACAATTTCCTCTACTAAGTTTCTTGCTTCAGGTTCCTCAATATGTAATTTTTGTTTAGACCGCACGTCAACCGGGAGCATCAACATCGGCCATTTCAAAGATTATCAGCAGATCGAAAAAATATAAAGTCAACTCGAAGATATAATTCAGATGTGAGAAACGCCTTGTTCTTTGCTTTATTCATTATCAGTTGCGGGTCTCAGAAAGCTATCTTTTGCACTGAAAATTGTGCATCCATGCACTGAATTTTGGGCAATGTCATTACCCCCCCCCCCCCCCCACGATGCATACTCACGCCATTTAGTGGATATATTATAATCCTTATCCAGTATACGGTATTTTTATCCAGCTTGTTCAATCCGGTACGCATATTGCGTTTGAATACGGCTTTGTTCCCGACTGCAAAAGATGGGAAAACTCATGCCGGAATCCGTATACCGCCAGCGCAATCCCCAAAATTCGCCATACTACCAGTGCGTGGAGGATTCACCCTGTTAAATCCTCCGGAGGAGGGCCGCGAAGCGGCATTTAACAGGGTAAATTTCGAAACATTCGCACTGATCTATGACGACCGGTTCGAACGGCAATACGGGTTCTTTCGCCCCTACGTCAAACTGGTCATTTACCGCTATCCGGACTGCGGAGTTCTGAAAGAACTCGCAGTTAAGTGAGCCTAAAGAAAAAACAGGTGCCGGTCCTTTAATGCCCATTGTTTAAACGAACCGTGATCAGTTTAAAAGATGAATGATGTTATTCGCTGTTTTTTCTTAAGTCTCACTAACCTGATCAAACAGCCGGATCTTTTACATTTTATCACCAGTAGGCTCTATAATTTATTGAGATGTTGCCCCTAACAAAGTTAAGCACTTCAAATTTTAAAAAATAAGGGTTTCTCCATGTTTTATAACCAGAAACACGTCATCGGGTATTTGTTTTTTCTTTAGGGCTGTTTTAAGCATCTGAGGAGGCTCATCAAGGGGTTCATCGGTGAGAAC
>Ga0315545_1001017_pt1 | contig 28669 bp, 35 predicted proteins | sample SalMarSW160210MG_FD_203096 | JGI IMG/M metagenome (GOLD analysis project Ga0315545, IMG submission 203096) | Salt marsh sediment microbial communities from the Plum Island Ecosystem LTER, Massachusetts, United States - Salt Marsh Sediment SW1602-10 ...
GACCGATCGGTCAATAGATAACGAAAATAAACTTTTGATATTTAAGCATATCCTTTCACGGGCAGCTCCAAATCACGATTTAGAAAGAATAGAAGAAAACATCTTTGTCAATCTTCAGAATAGAGTGAAGCCGGAAAAACGTGAACAATTAAGGCAGACAATTAGGCGATTATTTCAAGATTTACTCTAATTAAGATGTAGATATAGAGAAAAAGAAGGTTTTAGGCTCTATAGACTCGTCTGTTGTCCCTACAATCGTTGCTATGCTTGGTATTTGAGTAGATTATAAATTTTTAATTTCCCCTACTTTCTCTCTTAAACCAGCCATATACTGCCAATCTTCTATTGTTATAATAAACTGCGGTGAGGGGAGCCACGAAAAATCGCCTGGAAGGCGATTTTTTGATAGAATAAAGTAGTGGAGAAAGAATTAAAAAATTATAGAAGGCTAATGCCTTATATAATTGCGGCATTCGGTTGAAAAAGAAAAATTTCGGTCGTCATAAATAAAAATAAATTTTTATTTATTCCTTCCTCATTTTTCTTTTCCTCCCTCACTTGCAATTATGAATTTTTTTAAGAATCCGGAATTCCGAAAGTATGCTTTTAGGAACCTAAGGAACAAATATATTTTAATTGTAGTATTACTGATTCTCCTAATTGTGGGAGGGGTTTTGGGATATTATTACTGGCAATCCCTCCCAAATTTTGCTTTGCAAAAATTAGGAGGGCAAGAAACCAATATATCTGCCGGAGTAGTTCCTCATCATTTATTAGCCGAGGAGATTATTGAGGATTTTTTTGAATACATTTCATCAAAACAAAAACCAGAAACAATTGTTTTATTAGGCCCGGACCATTTCAATGCCGGAAACATTGTAGGAAATTCTTTTATAACCGTTGAGCCAGAAACTCAAGAATTTTATGGGATAGAAGTTGATGGCTCGCTGATTAAAAATCTTTCTTCAGAAAATAATTTTGTTTTTAGCAATTCCAGCGTCAGCTTAGACCATGGAATTACAAATTTAATACCTTTTCTAAAAAAATATTTTCCTGATAGTAAAATTGTTCCGTTCATTATACCTTTTGATATTTCCTTGGAAGAAACAGAGCAATTTACAACCTCTCTGAATTCTTTAGCTTCCTCAAAAACCATAGTTATAGCCAGTGTTGATTTTTCTCATTATCTCCCGTCTTCGGCAGCTGAATTTCATGATGTAAAGAGCGTTAGAACTTTAATCAATTTTGAAAAACCAGATTTTGAGAACTTAGAAGTTGATTCCTGGCAGGCGCTTTATATTGCCAGGGCTTTTGCTCATTTAAGGAATAAGGAATTTCCTAAGACTATTGGACAGGCCAATTCTATTGATTTTCTTGAGGATAAAGATGCTGAAGAGACAACATCATATTTTAGTGTAGTTTTTAAAAAAGGCAGCCAAAAAGAAGTTAAGAAATTTAATGGGAGAACGATTTTATTCATAGGAGACATTATGTTAGACAGGGGAGTAGAATATTTAATGAATAAAAACAGTGTTTTCTATCCTTTTGAAAAAATCAGCCAGTTTTTCAGAGGAATTGATATTGTGGTTGGGAATTTAGAAGGACCGATTGTAAAAAATCCTCCCAATTTTTCAGACCAATCTTTAAAATTTGCTTTTTTTCCGAATGTAACTAAAGGACTTTCTTTTGCTAATTTTGATTTGCTCTCTCTGGCTAATAATCATACTTGCAATACGGGCGAAGCCGGTTTGGAAGAGACAAAAGAATTTCTTAAAAAAGCAAATATTGATTTTGTCGGTCATCCTATTGAATGTGCTCAGGATTTTTTATTTGAAAAAGACGAGATAATATTTTTGGCTTTTAATAAAACATTTCCTTTTAATTGTTCTGATGAGGAAATTACAGAAATTGTGAAGAAGATAGGGAATGCCAATCCAGAGAAATTTTTAATTGTTTTTATGCATTGGGGCCAAGAATATCAATTGACTAATTCTCTTTCTCAACAAAGATTAAGCCATAAAATGATTGAAGCGGGCGCAGATTTAATTATTGGGGCTCATCCTCATGTTGTTCAAAACATTGAAATCTATAAAGGGAAATTAATTTTTTATTCTTTGGGAAATTTTATTCTTGACCAGTATTTTTCAAAAGAAACCCAACGAGGATTAGCAGTAGGGGTAGAAATTTATCCAGAAAAAATTATCTATAGATTATTTCCTACTGAGAGTTATTTAAGCCAGCCATTTTTAATGGAGCAAGAAAAGGCAGAGGAATTTCTTAGAAAATTATCTTTAAGAAGTTATCCCCAGTTACTTGACCAAATAAAGAGTGGTATAATACAAACTGAAAGGTGAAATTACAAACTAAAATTCCCGGCTTGAGGACGGGCCTCGGGCAGACCTCGGGCAGAAAATTATGAAAACACAAAAAACAATGTTTCAATCATTTGGCTTTTCTAAAACCGTTTTAATTGTTTTAGTAGCCATTATTATTTTAGCCGGTATAATCGGCGGTATTTTTTATTTTAAGAAAGTTCAGCCGCCTCCGCCTTCGCCTCCAGCCCCTCCTATTTCTTTGACTTCAGCCGAGATTGCAAAACGTCTAATTAAGTCAGAAGATATTGTTTTAATAAAAGCAGATGTTACTCCTAAAATTCCTGAATATAATCTTCCACTTGGAACGAAAGATATTTCCAATTATCAGAAATTTTCCGAGAAAATTCAACTTAGTCCGCAGGCCTTATCCCTTTTAGAAAAGAATGGATTTGTAGTTATTTCTACTCCGGAAAATATTAAGAAATCTCCAGACGATTTTGCCGATTTTTATTCCATCTTGGAAAATAAAGACCTGCCTATCTTCATTACCGCTGATTCACTCTTACACTACTATCACATATTTTTTGACACAACCTTAATGAAAATAGAGAGAGATCTTTTTTACGATGATGTTTGGCAAATGAGTAAAGAATTTTTTGATGATGCCCTTTCGCAATACAATGCTGCTGAAGGAGATTTAAAAGAAGCGGCTAAAAAAAATGTAGCTTATTTGTCAGTGACTTTGGAAGAGCTTTCGCCAAAGGGAAACCAGGTAATAAGCGATGAGGCCTTGAGAGAAGAGTATTGTTCTCCAGGGATGTCAGCTGAGAGGTGTGAAGCGATGATAAACGAAGTAAAAGAACAATATGGAGAAAAAGTTAGCTTTAAATATTTTTCAGAAGCAGAGTTTCAAAAATATAGCTTTGAAATTCCTGATTTTGTTAAACAGGAAGTTCAAAAAGAAATTGAATTGATTAAAAAACACGAGGGTTGGGAATTTTCTCCGATTTTTATCTATAAGGAGGACTACTCCCAATATGTCCCCAGAGGCCATTATACCAAATCAGAAAAGCTCAAAAATTATTTCAAAGCGATGATGTGGTATGGAAGAATAACCGCTTTAATCAAGGGATCTCCTGTTCTCTCTAAAGGAGAATCTAAATGTACCGGTCCGATGGATGGAATTATTTCTGAATATGATGCTGAAATTCAAACCCTCCAGGCCGGTTTAATCGCTAAGAAATTTTTAGAAACAGAGAATATTCAAGAAAGATGGCAAAGAATGTATGCTATTACTGGTTTCTTTGTTGGTTTTTCTGATGATTTAGGTCCTTATGAGTATAGCGCCGTCTTAAACAGTTTGTTTGAACAAGGAATAACTTCTCAAGAATTGGAAGAGAAATATTCAGATATTAGAGACACTCTTTTGAATCTTCCTTACAATCCAAAAATTTATGGAGGATTAGGGGCTTGCGAATTGTTTATGCCTTGCCCTCCTTTATCTGATGAAGAAATCCAGGAGCTAAAAGTTCAAGCAAAAAAACTTTTAGAAGAAACCAAAGGATTCAGACTAATGGGCCAAAGATTTACTATTGATTCCTGGCTCTTTTCCGAAATTGTTTCTCCTTATTCGGGCGAATATAGCGGACAAAAACTTTCTTTGCCCACTGAGAAAAAACCTTTCACTTTCTGCTGGGACGATGCCTATCCTCAATATAGGAAAAATAGACCTTTTACCTGGGTTAAAACTGATGTAAAGGCCTGTCCGCCACCGGCAATGAGAGAAGTAAGAGGTTTTCCTCGGGGATTGGATATAATGGCTTTGTTTGGTTCAGCTCGGGCAAAAGAAATTTTAGCAAGTTTGGGAGATAGCGAATATTCGGATTATGAAAAGAAATTTTCGGAATTAAAAACAGAAATAGATTCTTTTTCTACTGATGACTGGTTTAAAAACCTTTATTGGAATTGGCTCTATGTTTTGAGGGCTTTGTTGACTGAATTTGATGAAGGGTATCAAACCTTTATGCAAACAAAGGCCTGGCAGGATAAAGAATTAAATACTGCTTTGGCTTCTTGGACAGAATTAAGGCACGATACGATTTTGTATGTGAAACAAAGTTATACAATGATTGAATTAGGAAGTGTGCCTGAACCTCCAGTTGTCGGTTATGTAGAGCCAGTGCCGGAATTTTATGCCCGGCTTTTGACTTTAACTGAAATGACTAATAAAGGATTGAAAGGATTGGTGCCCCAGGAAGAATTAGAAAAATTAAAAATAGAGCAGGGTTTAAATAGATTTTCTGAAATATTAACCAAGTTATTAGAGATTTCCCAGAAAGAATTAGAGAATAAATCTCTTACTGATGAAGAGTATAATTTCATTAAAAATTTTGGCAGTATTTCAGAAGGATTAATAGAGACAGTTTCCGGAGGAGATGTTGACCCCGATATATTTAAAACTGTTTTAGTTGCCGATGTTCATACCGAAGGCAATACCGAGAAGGTCTTGGAAGAAGGAGTAGGTTATATTAAAACCTTAGTTGTTGCCTACAAACTTCCTCAAGGGCATATTTTAGTGGGCGCGGGACCGGTCTTTAGCTATTACGAATTTAAACAACCAATGGAAAATAGATTAACCGACGAGGTCTGGAGAGAAATGTTGGAAACTAAAGCTCCTTCTGAGCCGGAATGGACTAAAAGTTTTTCGGAATAAGTGAAGAATTCTAAAATTATTCGTCTATTTTTCTTCTTTTGTTGATTTGGGCATAGTTTTCATATGCCCTTAAATTATCCTAAAAAGCGCAATATGTCTGTATACATTCCCTTTTACTTTGGGGGGGCATAGCTATAACTATTGTTGTTATCATAATTAGCTTTTTTGTAATTAAAAAGATTTTAGTAAAAGTATGAAAAAAATAATTTTGATAGTTATTGGAGTAATTATTTTAATCGCTGCTTTTATTTATTTTCTCTCCTTGCTCAAACCCGACATTGTACCTCGTTCAGAAGAAGAACCTTTAGATTGGCAAACCTATCAGAACGCTCGTTATAGTTTCAGTATAGAGTATCCTTCTCAGTGGTAATTGGGGGAGCCAGAAATAAATAATGCCGGTAGAGAGCTTTCGTCTCCAGAGGAAGAAATTTACTGCTATGCTTATGGGTCTCAAAACGCCCTTATTAACAAAGAGGGAAATCCCCAAACTTTGGAAGAATTTATTGATTGGCTATATTATGAAGAACCGGGTGTTAAAGTAATTGAAGAAAAAGAAACGGTTTTGGGAGGGCACAAGGCAATAGAGGTTGTTTCTGAAAGAAATGGAAAAGTTAAAGATGCTGTTTATATTCTGGGCAAAGATACGGGAAGGGGACTCTTTTGCGTTTTTGATAATTTAGAAGCCAGAAATGAGTTTAAATCAACTTTTGATAAAATAATTGGGAGTTTTAAAATTGAAACTTCCTTAGATCAATGAAAAAAATAATTTTGATTATTATAATTTTATTATTTATTTGTTTAATTGGAGCTGGACTTTGGGTGATATTCAAACCCCCCTCTCCTTCTCTTTATGATGATACTGTTGATATTGAATCAAAAATAACCGAAGCCATTAATGAAGCAAAAGAAACAGGCGAGATTGTTTTAACAGAGGAAATACGCACTCCTCCTTATTGGATTCCATTTTCTATAAACTCTATTGCTGAAAATACCGGATTAAATCCTGACAATATTTGTCTTTCTGCTATAGGTGAGGAATGGCCTATTAATCTAAAGAGAACAGATTATGAAGTAGAACTTATAGCTCATGTACCAAAATGTTTTGAAGTGGTTTGCGGTCAGGAGATGGAGAAATTAAAGGAAAAAGTAATAGAGAAACATGATTTTCTTGAGATTAAACCCGAACTATTAAAAATAGAAGAATCCTGCGCTCCGGCTGAAGGAGAGTGCTGTCTCTTAGTTTTATTACCATGACTAAATCAAAGTTTATTATTCTGATTTTGCTTTTAGGAGTTTTAATTTTAGCTGGAGCTGGCTGCTGGGAGGAAAAAGAGAAGATTGAATTAAAAATGGATAAGACCACTTTTGACCAGGGTGAAGTGATTAAGGTGCGGGTTGAAAGTGAGAAAAAGCTCTTCACCGGTTTTCCGGCTTTTGAGGTTTATCAATTGGTTGATGATGGATGGCAATGGATTGATGTTTATGACATGGCTTGCGCTTTGCCCTGCTCGGCTGATGAAAAAGACATTTGCACAGAAACGCCAATCGCCTGTGCGCCTTCGCCAGAACATTGTCAGGATTTTAATCCTTTAGTTGATAAATTTGACTGGGACCAAACAGTTCTTGAAACCCGTGAGAATGACTGCTCTAATTTAGATGAGACAAGAATTTGTTCTTTTCATGAAATGGCTGAGCCGGGGAAATACAAAGTTGTTTTTCAGTATTCAGAAAAATGTGTTGGAGAAGACCTTTTTCTGGCTGAAGAAAACAATGTCCAAAAAATTGAAAAAGAATTTGGAATAAAGCCCCAGTATATAAAAGTGGAGAACTTTTATGGAGAATGGCCTATCTATTATGACCAATTTGTTGAGTTTGAGGGTTATGTTACCTTTGCTTATGAATGTGTTTCTTCGGGAGAATGCTTAGACCCCTACTTTTTAGTTTATAAGGAACTATTGCCTTATCGTCATTATTCAACCGGTCAAGTTATTATCCAGCATAAATACGGAGAAGAAGTAGAAGAGGGAAAAAAGTACAGGATAAGAGGCAGATTGTTGCCACCAGAACAAGCTTTCTTAATTGAAACTGTTTATCCTATTCCCAATGTTGAGCCAAGAGTAGTAATTCAACCCAGCGAACCGGCTGTTGAAACTAAAGATTAAAGCCTGCTAAAGGTCGATTTTTTTAATATTAATAAAATATTTCTATGAAAAAAATCATTATCATTTTAATCATTATTGTAATAATAATCGGGATAGGATTAGGTATTTTTTGGTTGCAAAAAGATAAGAAACCTTTGTCTGATTTTACGGTTTATTCCAACGCTGATTACGGGTTTAGTTTGGAGTATCCAACTAATTGGTACAAAGCTGATAATCCTGAGTTTAGCTCTGTTTTTTTCAGCAGCAAAGAAGAAGAGCCGCCTATGGGGGGAGTATCTTTAGGGGCAAGAATAGAAATTTTTGTTATGGAAAATTCTGAAAATCTTGGTTTAGAAGAATGGATAGAAGAAAGTAAAGCCCAGGAGGGACCGGAGGAAGAACTAATGAAAAAAGAAGAAATCACAGTTGGGGGAAGAAAAGCAATAAAAGAAGTAATTATCCCTCGACAAGGCCCGATTGAAGAGGGTTCTCCAATCACTGTTTATTTAGCTAAAGATGATTACATTATTCAGATTAATTATACGGGCAGGGACACCGGCTTGGAGACGGATTATTGGGGACATCTGCAAGAATTTCAGCATTTATTAGATAGTTTTAAGTTTTCCGAAAAGAGTTCTTTGTGGCAAGATGGTTTAAGTTTTGAGACAGCCATTGTTATTGAAGCAGATAAATCAGATGAAGGAATCGATAAGGAATATGAGTGGTTATATACTTATGGCTGTCCAGATAAAGGAGGTGTTGCAGAACGGGAAATGCAGGAATTGCAGGAATATGGGGGGCATAAATTTGATTTGCTCTATACGTTATGTAACAACGGCGACAAGGAAATTTATTATTTCCAAATAGACAGTTTTTACGGTAAATGGTAAAGGTCGAAACTTATTTAATAAATTAATTCAATTATGTCTAATATATTTCAAAAAAAGAGCTTTTGGATTGTGACGAGTTTGGTTGTTTTTGTTTTTCTTGTGGTAGTATTTGTTTTTTCAATAAGATTATTTATCGGTGGGACTAAGCTCTCTGAAGAGAGAATATATACTGACGAAGAAGGGCTATATGCTGAAGAAGGAGGATTAATGGCTCCGGGAGGCGCCATGGAAAAAGCTGAAACCGCAGTCGGCGAAGAAGAGGAAGAGGAAGAAATAAGCCAGAAGATAATAAAGTTTGGAACCTTGAATTTAGTGGTTGAAAAAGTAAGCGAGGCAGTAATCAGCATTACAAATTTGGTTACTGAAAAACAAGGTTTTGTTTCTGATTCTGATATTTATACCAGTGAAGATGAGACCCAGTATGGAAACATTGAAGTTCGGGTGCCGGCTCAGCATTTTGAAGAAGTAATGAATGCTTTGAAGGGAATGGCTAAAACCGTGGAGAAAGAGAGTATTTCCGGCGTTGATGTTACTGAAGAATATGTTGATTTACAATCACGATTGAAAAATCTAAGAATTGAAGAGGAGCAATATCAAGAAGTATTAAAAGGAGCTGAAACCACTGAAGATATTTTAAAGGTTACTGATTATTTATTTGATGTCAGAGAAATTATAGAGAGAATTGAGGGCAGGATTAGGTATCTGGAAAATCTTACTGATTTGTCTACTATCACTGTCTATTTATCTGAAGAACCGCGGGTGGAGGTTCCAACTGCTGAATGGAAACCTTTAACCACTATAAAGAGGGCGGCCAGGTCAGTGATAAGATTTTTCCAGGGATTGATTACACTTTTGATTTGGGTTTTGTTTTATGCAGTTCCTTTGGGTATTATAGTTTGGCTGGTAGTTAAAATTGTTAAGATTATTCAAGGGCGAAAAAAAGGCGGGGAGAAACAGCCAAAGAAACAGCCAGCGTCACGTAAGATAAAGAAATAAGTTTGAATTAAGAATCAAATAATGGCAAGACGGTTTTTAAAAGAAACTAAATTTTTAGTATTCCTCAGTTTGGGTTTGCTTATTTTAGATAGATTTAGTAAATGGTTTATTTCAAATCACCCTGATTTATATCTCGCCCTCCCAAGTTTTACAAAGCAAAATTTGGGAGGGCAGGGTGATTTAATTGAATTAAAACTTTTTAAAAATCCGAATTTATATTTTATCCCGCTCCGAGATTCGTTTTGGCTGGGATTTTTTTATTTTTTAATTGGGGCCGTATTGCTACTGCTTCTGTTTTTATTTTTCAAAAGTTGGCAAAAGAAAGATTTTCTTTTGATGACCGGGTTTTCCATAATTATTTTGGGAGGTTTAAGCAACTTTTTTGATAGATTGTATTTCGGCTATGTGATTGACTGGCTCAGAGTTTTCTTTTTGCCGATTTCCGTTTTCAACATCGCCGACCTAATGATTGTTGGGGGAATTACAGTTTTATTAGTTAAATTTATTAAAAAATGATTCCTTATTTTTGTTTTGATAAAATTATAATTGGTCCAATTACTATTTATGTCTGGGGGATTTTTGTTGCCTTGGCTTTTTTATTTGGTTATCTTTTTCTTTTGAGGCAGGTCCGTCTTGACTCGACGAGGCAAGCTCGCCTGAATTTTCCTTTGGAAAACTTTGGCGGGCAAGCGAAAAAGGAAAAAATTAATACTGATATAATTCATAATTTGGTTATCTGGATTTTTTTGGGAGCAATAATCGGAGCCAGATTAGGATATATTTTGCAATTTTCAGAACAATATTTTTCTCAGCCCTTAGAAATTTTAAAAATCTGGCAGGGAGGATTAACTTTTCATGGAGGTCTTTTGGGAATTCTGATTGCGGCTATTATTTATTTTAAATTAACCAAAACTAATTTTAAATTGTTTTGGCAAATTGCAGATTTATTTGCTCTCTCAGCCCCAATATCCATTGCTATTGGCAGAATCGGCTGTTCTTTAATCAATGACCATCAGGGAGCTGAAACTTCTTTACCCTGGGGAATTATCTGGCCGGATGGAATGATTCGCCATCCGGTAGCTGAATATTTAATAATTAACGCCTTAATTTTATTTTTAATTTTAAGATTTTTGAGACCTGAATTAAAAAAGCCGGGCCAGTTATTTTTCTCTTTTCTATTTCTATATTCTGTTTCCCGGTTTTTCTTAGATTTCACCCGCTCCACAGGAACTGCTTTGTCTGATATTCATTATTTTAACTTATCCACAGCTCAATGGTTATCCTTGATTATAATACTTGGTATAATGGGTGTAATAATAGTTAGATATTTCAAAAGGTCGAGAATTTAATAAATTAAAAATTTTCTATGAGTAGATTAAAATTATTAATTATATCAATAGTAATCTTGGGAGGTCTTATCTTTCCTGTTCTATTTGTTAGCGCGGGAACTAGTATTACCCCAGAACATTCTAAAGTTAAACAAGGAGAGTCGGTGGACCTAATTTTTAATTTTTCTTATTCTACTGCCGAGAAAGGACGTTGGATGTGCGTAACCGGATTTACAATTTATGAGGGAGAGAAAGAAATTAACCGGTATGGGGATAAAAGGGAGAGCTGTAAAAAGGGATCATATTTATGTATGAATAAAGAAGATATCACCTTTTCCCTGCCCACGGATAATCTTAAGGTGGGTGTCCATACTTTTAGTGTTAAGATTTATGTGGAGAATAGAACGCCAGGGATGGGCCAACCTTATTGGGTTAAACAGTTTGGCGATGAGTGTTATTTTATAGATACAGCATCCTTTTCAGTAGAAGTTTTAGCGGCTGCTAAAAAGCCAGAAAAGAAAACCGAGGAAGAAGAAAAATCTGTTCTTGAGCCCCGGCTTGAGAAATTGCCTCCGAAAAAAGATTTTAAAGAAAGAATATCTAAAACCAAAAACATTGAAAGGAAATTATTTTGGGAAAAACTTAAAGAAATTGTTCTTGGAGAAGAAGCCCCTAAAATTGGACAAGAAAAGACGGCTTATATGTTTATTCAGCCCTATCTAACAGATTTTGAGCTCTTTTCTTTGTCAGGAGAAATGGCTAAATGGGACAAGTATTTTAAAGATTTGGGATACAAAGTAACCTGGCTGGAATGGAATACGGAAAGCTTAAAAAGGGCCTTTACTGACCCTAATATAGGAGCTTTTGACTATTATGGCCACAATGGATTAGATACTGAGGGTTCCTGGTTGTCAAAAAGGATATTTAAACTTTTCAGAAGAACTCCAGCAATTTTTGGAAATGATGCTGATAATTTAAGAAATTTGATTTTTAACTATAAATGTGAAGAGTATGAGAAAACTATGTCTCTGGAAGAAGCTCGAAGGAAAGCCCAACAAGATATAGAATGTCTGGGACTTGATTTTGCAAATATTCATGCTTGCTATTCTGCGAATAATGATTCCTTAATGGAATTTTTCGTTAAAACAAGCGGAACGTTTAGAGGACACAGAGGGCCTTATCATGGGTTTTGGCCGCTTAATACAATTAAAACTAAAGAATGAATATGACTATAAAAAATAAAATTTTAATTTGGTTGGGCGTATCTATTATAGTAATTGTCATAATAGTAACGACTGTAATCTGGGTTAATGGTAGAACTTTCAGATTAGTCTATGAAACCATCTCTCAAGAACTTGAGGCAGAGGAAATTGATTTTACTAAGATTAAAAAGAAAGGAGATACTATAATAATAATTTATAACCAACCTATTGATTTTGAAATGGAGGACATTCTTTCAACCTGGGCTTACATTATGGCTTCGGCAGTAAAAAATATACCCGATACCATCAATAAAATTGTAGTAAAGTGTAACTTTGAAAACGGCGAGAAAGTAGAAGCTGAAGCTGAAGTTGAAGATATTATTTCTTTTGTAAAAGAAGAAATTTCTACCGAAAGCTTTTTAGAAAAAATTAATATTACTCCCTTGACTGAGGGACCTAAAATCTGAAACTAAAGGTTTGAAAGAGCGACAAGATGATTAATCTTTGTGTAAATTGCGGAGAAAGAATAGAGGCTGGTGCTAAGTTTTGTCCTTCTTGCGGGATGAGATTAGAAACACAACCATCATCCGAGCCAGCACCTCAAACAGGAGCAGGGATTTTCGGGTCATTTAACATAAGAAAGGAAGATTCAGTAGGACAATGGGAAGCTCGAGAGTCAGATGTTTCAGAAACGACAATGTATAAACGGAAAGGGTTTTTACTGCTGACAAAGAATGAATTTATTTTTATTGCTAGGGTTGGAGTATTCTCTAAAAAGTTAAAAGAATGTTGGAGAGCACCCCTTTCATCAGTAAAATCCGTTAAAAAAAATGCCTTTTCCTGTCAGCGCAGTTTTCATTGCTTATAGTAAAGCTCCAGAGGGAGCAGGCGCTTTGAGAAGATTTATAGGAACGCGGAATCTCGCTTTTAAGATAAGAGGTTATAAATCGTTTATTGAGAAGATTAAAGAGTTAAATCCAAAGATTAAATAATTACTTGTAGAACCAATAGAACCGAAGAAGTTCTGGTTATTGTAAGATAAAAATATGGCTAATTTTTGTCCCAAATGCGGAAAAAAATTAAAAACAGGGGCTAAGTTTTGCCCTTCTTGCGGGGCGAAAATGAAGGCACGACCATCTCCAGCTCTGGCACCGGCTCCTGCTCCGGTTCCTTCGGCAGTTGTGCCCCAGCCGGTTCCAGCGCCTGCGCCGGTAGCCGCGCCTAAGAAAAGCAGAGCCGGACTTGGCTGCGCCATCGGCTGCTTAATAGTAGTAATAATAATACTGCTTATATTAGGTGGTTTAATTGGAGCTGGTTATTATTTCCTTTTTGTCAGGGATAAGGGAGGAGGGAAATACTTTCCAATTAATCCCGAAGATAAAGCAAAAATTGAAAGGCCGGTTGAATGCGGTCCTTCTTTTTCCTGTTTGGATGAAAATCTTAAAAAATGCGAATCAGCTCAAGGAGAAACAGAGATGGAAGATTTTGCCGTAGTAGGGTTTAAGGTAGTAGGGTCAAGCAATAGTTCTTGCGTGGTTTATGTTGAAGTGACTGAAATAAAAAATATTCCCCAATTAGAGGAAGTTCCTTCCTTTGTCCGCAAGAGAATATTGAAGAATTTATCCGGGGAATGTTTAATTCCTCAAAAAATTTATACTCTTGGGATAGAAAAAACAAGCGAATATATCGGAGAAAATATGTTTGATATCTGTGAAGGGACATTGCTTAATTTATTAAAAAAATATAGCCCACGAGACTCGAATTAGCATCAAGTTTAGAAGCGAAAGAATGGGTCAAGTTCAAGAAACGACGGCGAAGGAGTGTTAGATAACACTTCGAGGAGGAGTGACGAAGAAATTGGCCCATTATTTCGTTTCCCTTTGGGCGGGCGAATTTTGGCCAGCTTCTGCGTTGCTCGTCGCTTATGTGTAGACAACACACTTCACTCCTCGCGTCTTGAATCTGACCAAAATTCGCTCCGCTAAATTGATTCTAGTTCGAGTCTCGTAGGCTTAGAGTTGAAGGAGAATTTTAAAAAGGTCGAAGGGATAATATAATTAAATTAAATAATTAAATTAAAAACAAAATAATCATTATGAACAAACCAAAATTTATTGTTCCGATATTGCTTTTAGGGCTTTTAGTTTTAGTTGGAGTGAGCTGTATTCCTACTGGAAAGTATTCTAGCCCGGAAAAAACGGTTGAAACTATGGTTAAAGCGATGGAAGTCGGAGATGTTGATGCTTACCTTGACTGTATGACCGATGAGTCGCAAGAATGGTTTGAATCTATATCTAAAATTAGTCCGGAAGGTCTAACCAGCGAAAGTTTAAAGAGCCAGTCAACGGATTATGACCCTTCAAGGCTTAAGGTGACAGACAAAACAAAAGACAGCGCAGTGATGGTTGAAGAAGGTCAAGAAGTAGGTTTGGTTTTTAAAAAAGAAAAAGGGAATTGGAAAGTGGATATTATAGCAACTATGCAGGAAATGTTTAAAGGATTTGAGCCCGAGGAGTAGAAGGGTAAATATCAAACCATAAAAAGATTAGATTAAAAAACCTCAAAGTCATTTTTAGAAATTAATTTAATGCCCGAACAATGTTTATGGGAAATATTTTTACTTACAATATTTTAACTTCTGTTTTTGCTTCCAATAACTACAGTTATGGCGGTATTGCTGCTGTTGGTTCCAGTTCCCAGCCGGGAATATTTGAACGAAGTTTTGGATTTATAAGTATGCTAATAGGGAATATTTTCAGTATATTCTTTTTTCTTGTTTTTTATGTTTTTAACGCGATTTGTCTGATGCTCTTGGCTAAAAAGACAGAAACTCCCAATGGTTGGATGGCTTGGGTTCCCATTCTGAATATTTATTTGATGTGTAAAGTTGCCGGCAAGTCTGGTCTTTGGATGATTTGGTTTTTCATTCCTATTGTCAATATTATTGCCTTTCCTATTATTACTGTTTTACTCTGGGTTGGAATTGCCCAAAGAGTTGGAAGATCAGGTTGGTGGGGAATTTTAATGTTATTTCCAATATTAAATCTGATAATGATGGGAATTTTGGCTTTTTCTAAGACACGGGTTCCAGCAATGGTCGGACCAGGGCCGGCTATATCTCCGCTCCCGGCTGTAACCCAGGCTCCGGCATCTCAATATCCTATTCCTACAACTAAAGGTAAAAAATTTTGTCCTCAATGCGGGGCTCCTGTTGAAGTTTTAGCTAAATTCTGTCCGAGTTGCGGAGCCGTATTACCCCAGAAAGGGCCGGTTAAAAAAGGACCCGCCAAAAAATTCTGTTCAGACTGCGGAGCAGAATTTGAATCTTCTGATAAATTTTGTCCAAATTGCGGAAAGAAGTTGTAATTAGAAGTTTGGAGAATTTGACTTTTACTTTTTGGATGGTATTTGATTTTTAAAAATGGTATCATAATAAAATAGTTACCCTAAATAAGGTATTTAATTAAAGGTCGAAAGTTTTTTAATTAATATTAATTATTTTAAATTTATGGCTGAAGATGTACCTAAACCTGAAGCGCCAAAAGGTGGGGATAAAAATTTAATAGCAATTCTAAGTTATATTGGAATCCTTTTTTTGATTCCTTTACTTGCCGCTAAAGACAGTCCTTTTGCTCAATTTCATGCAAAACAGGGTTTGGTTTTATTTATTGCTGAGATTGCAACAATGTTGATTGCCTGGATTCCGATTATTGGATGGCTGATTGGGTTTATAGCTTGGATTATCTGGCTGGTGTTAGGGATTATAGGGATAATAAATGTAGTAAGTGGTAATCAAAAGCCGCTTCCTATTATTGGTGGTTTTGCCAAAAAGTTTAAGTTCTAATAACGAGATTTACGAGACTCGACCTCGTTGGGAGGTCGAGTTTCGTATAAATTTGTTTATACCGGACCTTAGTTAAAGAGTTTTTATTAGGGTTGATTTCTACTTTTTGAAAGGTCGAAATTTACTTTGTTAAATTGTTAAATAATTTGCTTCGCAAATTAAAATCTTTATGAGTAAAAAAGTAATTATTCTAATTATCGTACTTGTAATAATTTTGGTTTTAGGAATTGGTGGTTATTTTGGAGCCAAGAAAGTAATCCAGATAGGCAAGGAAAAAGGATGGAGTTTCCTGCAAGAACAAATAGAAAAAGCAGAAAAAGGAGAGGGAGTTTTGGATAAGTTGCCTATAGGAGAAGAGGGAGAAGAAGAGGAAGATATTTATAAATCAGCAAAGGAAGTAAAGACAGTAAGTGGTGTAGCAGCAGAAATAAGTCCAGAACTTAAATCTATATTTACTGAAGTATTTGGCGGTGCAAAACTTACTAGCTTTACGAGTGGTTTTGTTGGACCGGGGAGTGCTATCATTGTATATACCACCAAAAAGATTTTGAAAGCCGAAGATAGTAATGTTTTAATAAGCACTTTAGAGGGAAAAAATTATACTATCCAAGGGCATACAATCTCAGCCAACGAATCTTCGGTTATAGCTATAAAGGGCAATCTCCAATTAGTTATTAGTTACCAAGAAGGTGAACAAGAAGTCAGTATTATGGCATATAAGGAAGAGTAGAGGAAACTTGGAGAATTTGGCTTCATTAAACCCCCACTTTTTTAAAAAGTGAGAGGTAAGGCTTGACAAAAATAGAGAGGGGGTGTAACTTTAAAAAAGCATTTCTTTTATAGTAGAAATGTTTACGCTTACTGAGTCCATTACTATTTTTCATTAAGAAGAATGTTGTTTGGATATACTTACGCTAATTTTAGTAGTAAGAAGGTCGGGGTAGGTGAATAATTAAAAATTAGCTTAAAATAAAAATGGAAACTAAACTTTATGTAGGAAGCCTTTCTTACGATACGACTGAGGATTCTTTAAAAGATTTATTTTCAGGAGCTGGTACAGTAAAGTCAGCATCTGTTATTATGGATAAATTTTCCGGTAAATCGAAAGGATTTGGTTTTGTAGAGATGTCTTCGGAAGAAGAAGCTAAAAAAGCGATAGAAATGTTTAACGGGAAAGAGTTAGATGGAAGAAGTATTATCGTGGACGAAGCCAAACCAATGAAAAAAAGAGATTTTTAGACCAAGCGCATAAAAACTTATGTAACTTGGCAAAGCTTCCACAAAAAGCCCTTTTAGGGCTTTTTGTTTTTTTTAACTTGGCAATAAATTTCTAAAACATCGGGTGTTGATGAAACAGTTGGTTTTTTAAAAAAAAATGATATAATAGAGATATGATTACTTTAGCTAAAGTGAAGAAACATCCTCAAATTTTAGAATTTATTAATCAGACCGAAACTGTTCTGGCTGCTCTTTCTTATACTGACCATGGTTTTCGCCATTCCAATTTAGTGGCTACTCGGGCTAGGGCAATTGCTAAAGAAATTGGATTGAGCAAAGAAGAAGAGGAATTGGCAGCGATCGCTGGTTATTGTCATGATATGGCAAATTTTTTGAGTCGCAGCTATCATAATTATTTTGGAGCTTTGCTTTTTCAGCAGGTCTTTAAAGATGAATTTAAGCCAAAAGAAATTGTAGTTATTATGCAGGCGATTTCCAATCATGATAAAAAGATAGAAGATATGAGTTTTGCCAGCCCGGTTTCGGCAGTAGTGGTTTTAGCAGATAAATCCGATGTTCATCGCTCAAGAGTAATTGCCAAGATTTTGGAAAAAATAAAAGCTGATATTCACGACAGGGTTAATTACGCTACAACCATTAGTCGTCTAAAAGTTGATAAAAAGAAAAAAAGAATTACCCTAACTTTGAAAATTGATACAAACTTTGTTCCCATAATGGAATATTTTGAAATTTTTACCGACAGAATGATTTTCTGCCGAAAGGCAGCCGAGCATTTAGGTTATACTTTCGGTCTAATTATTAATAAATTCAGGTTACTATAAATAGAAGCAGATATACGCAGATAATTATGTAGATTTAGGCGGAAATTTTTCTGCGTTTATCTGTGTTACTATCCGCGTTCTTCCGCTTCTACAAAAATATGGATATCTATGAAGCAATTCAAAAACGGGGGAGCATAAGGTCTTATCGGGATGATCCGGTTTCAGAGGAAAAATTAAAAAAGATATTAAATGCCGGAAGAATGGCTCCTTCGGCTCATAATTCCCAGGACTATAAATTTATAGTAGTTAAGGATGTTCAAAGAAGAAAAATGTTAAGTCGGACAGCTTCGGGTCAAAAATTTATTGCCGAGGCGCCAGTGATTATCGCGGCCGTGTCTTTGAACCCAGAACATTTAATGGGTTCAGGGATTCCAGTCTATCTTGTTGATATAGCCATAGCCATAGACCATATGACTTTAGCTGCAGTTGAAGAGGGATTAGGGACCTGCTGGATAGGCGCTTTTTCCCAGGAAGAGGTTAAAAAAAATTTAAATATCCCTAAGGAATATAAAGTAGTAATTTTACTGCCCTTAGGCGTTCCTTACGAAGAGCCGGGAGTTAAATCCAGAAAAAGCTTAAAGGAATTAGTTTGTTACGAAAAGTTCTCCAAATAATATGACATGTTATATGGCATAATTACGGCATTCGGTCGAAATGAAAATAAATTTTCATTTCTCCCTCATTTGCAATTATGAAATACAAAATAAATAAAGAAAAATGTATCGGATGTCATTCCTGTCTTCAGAGTTGTCCCGGAGCAATGGAAATAGGAGCCGATAGCAAGGCAGAGATTATTGACCAGAAGAAATTAGAAGAGTGCGGAGGAAAAGAAGTTTGTCCCTTTGGAGCAATAGAGAAAGTTTCTGATTCCGGGGGAGAAAAATAGAGAAATATAGAGATAGAGAAATGTAGAGGTTTAGCCTCTATCTTCGTTCTCCTATCTTTGTTTTCTATAATATGCATAAAGATTATTCAATATTAATAGGAGGCACAGCAGGTCAGGGTTCTCGAAAAGCAGGTTTTATAATTGCCGAACTGTTTTCCCAATATGGATACCGGATTTTTATTTATGATGATTATCAATCTTTGATTAGAGGCGGCCATAATTTTTCCCAGATTAGAGCATCAAAAGACAAAGTTTTGTCTCATAGAAAAAAAATAGATTTTCTTTTAGCTTTGGACGAGAATACTTTTAAGAAGCACCGAAATAATTTAGATAAAAAAGGAGTAATTATTTACAATAGCGACCGATTTTCCATCAATAGTAAAGAGGCGATAGGAATACCGATAAAGACAATTACCAAAGAAGCAGGCGGAATCCCGATAATGGAGAATACTGCCCTTATCGCCGGATTTGCAAAAATTATTGGAATTGATTGGCAAAATTTTAAAGAGGTCTTGGAGGAAGAGCTTAAAAAATCGCAAGAATTAAATTTGAAAATAGCCAAGATCGCATTTGAAAAGAATCGGAGCTTAATTAAAGTTGAAAAATTAAAGCAAAAACCCTTAGCTATTCTGACCGGAAATGAGGCAGTAGCTTTAGGAGCCGTAAAAGCCGGTCTTGATTTTTATATTGCTTATCCGATGACTCCGGCTACCGGGATTTTGCATTATTTAGCCGGGCACAAAAAAGATTTTAACATAGCGGTTGCTCAACTAGAAAATGAAGTAGGGGTTGTCAATGCGGCTGTCGGAGCTGCCTACAGCGGAGCAAGAACTATGGTTGGAACTTCGGGAGGTGGTTTTGCTTTAATGACAGAAGGGTTTAGTTTGGCTGCTCAGAGCGAAATCCCTTTAGTGATAATAGAGAGCCAAAGGATGTCTCCTGGTACCGGAGTAGCGACTTATAATGGTCAGGGTGATTTGCTTTTTGCTTTAACAGCGGGGCACGGCGATATTTTAAGATTTGTTATTGCTCCCGGCGACGCCGAGGAAGCCTGTTTCTGGACCGGGAAAATTTTAAATCTTTCCTGGAAATACCAAACCCCTTCAATTCTATTGATAGATAAAGAAATTTCTGAAAGCACATTTAGTTTTGATGAAAAGGTTTTTCAGAAGATAAAGCGTGAAGAACCTTTGCTCTGGGATAAGAAAGGGAAATATTTGAGATATAAAAACACAAAAAACGGAATTTCTCCTCTTGCTTTTCCGGGAGGAAAAAATGTAATTGTGAAAGCAAATAGTTATGAACATGATGAATTTGGTCTTACCGTGGAGGACGAAAAAAGCGTGGAGGAGATGCAGAATAAGAGATTAAGAAAATTTAAAGAGATGGAGAAAGAAATAAACAAGCTGGAAGCGGTTAAAGTTTATGGAAACAAAAAATCAAAAACAGCATTAGTGGTATGGGGTTCTACTAAAGGACCGGCGAAGGAGGCAGCAGAAAAAATGAACGTTAAAATGGTCCAGCCCATTATTATCCAGCCCTTTCCGGAAAAACAGATGAAAAAAGCCCTTAAAGGAGTAAATAAAATTATTTTAACTGAGACTAATGGTACAGGACAGCTTGGGAAAATTCTGAATTGTTATGGAATAAAGGTAGATAAAAAGATTTTAAAATATAATGCCAGACCATTTTTTCCCGAAGAAATTGAAGAAAAGATTAATTAAGTGTTTAAGATCCGACCTTGAACACCCGACCTTGAACATTTCCAAAACTTTAATTTTGTTCGATACTTTGTTCAAGACCCGACCTTGAACATCGGACAATAAACAATGGACAATAAACAAAATAAATTAGATACTTGTGCTGAAAATACTTGGTGCCCGGGATGTAGTAATTTTGGAATTTTAACTGCTCTTAAAAAAGTAGTGGTTTCTTTGGAAAAAGAGGGGGTAAAAAAAGAAAAGATAGTAGTAGTGAGCGGAATCGGCTGCAGCTCAAAAATTATTGATTATCTTAATTTAAATAGTTTTTCCTCTTTGCACGGCAGACCGATTATTTCAGCTGAAGGGATAAAACTGGGCAACCCAAACCTTAAAGTTATTGTCTGCGCCGGAGATGGGGGTACCTATAACGAGGGGATTTCTCATTTGATTCATGCTGCTAAAAGGAATACCGATATTACGGTTTTAGTCCACAATAACAGAACTTTTGCCTTAACTACGGGGCAATTCACTGCCACTTCCCCTGAGGGTTTCAAAGGAAGTTCTACCCCCCAAGGAAGTGTGGAAGAGCCGTTTAATCCCTTAAAATTAGTATTAGCTTCAAATGGAACATTTGTGGCAAGGGGTTATGCTATGAGAATAGACCATCTTAAAAATTTGATTATTAAAGCGGTGAAACATTCGGGTTTTTCTTTTATTGATATTCTTCAGCCCTGTATTTCCTTTTTTAATACTACTTCGTTTTATAATCAAAGAATTTACGAGACAGAAGAAAAAAATTTAGATTCCCCGAAAGAGGCCTTGAAAAAAATTGAGGAATGGCAGTATAACAAAAATAATTCCAAAATTCCCATTGGAATTTTTTACAAAGTTCAAAAGCCAACTTTTGAAAAAGAATTGCTCAAAGGTTTAAGAAAAAAAAGAAGTTGAAACAGAAATTTTCTGAACAGGAGTTAGTAGAAATGGTTTCCATCATTGGATTGTTTAATTATATTAATCGTTTCAACAACACCTTCTGCATTCTCCCAGAGTAAAACTAATAATTTTGAATTGTTTTTGAAACTCGTTATGAAGAATATACTTTTCGGTTTTTTAATTCTTTTAATTTTAGCATTTTTTTTAATTCCTGACTTCAGTTTAGCTGAAGAAAATAAAGTTTGTGCGGTTTATTTCACCGGTGTTGGTTGTCCTCATTGTGCAAATACTGATCCAGTAATTTTGGAAGATTTATTTAAAGAATATCCAGATTTAGTCGTAATTGAATACGAGATTTATCAACAAAGAGAAAATGCCCCATTAATTAAAAAATATGATGAAAATTATAATTCAGGCCTCGGTATTCCTTTAATAATATTTAATGAAAATGAGCATATTAGTGGAGATAGAGCAATTTTAAACAATGTTAGAGGAATAATTGAGAAATTAAGAAGAAACCCCTGTCCATTAGCAGATGGAAGTTTTCAAAATTTTGAGGAATTAAGTTTAGCAATTTTACCTGGCCAGCCTAAAATATGGGCCCAAGAGAGAATTTTGACCAAAACCAATGAAGAAAAAGAATGGATTTTGGGCTGGAATGGCGAGGCCGTAGAAAAACAAAGCTCTACGGAGATTAATCCTGATGATATTCTTCAAGAGTTAGTTCTCGCAGAGAATATTCCAAGTATTGTAAACGAAATGCACTATACCTCTATTCCACCTATAACAGTTCCATTATCAGGCAAATATGTAAATTTTGATAATGCAATAGAGCTTAAGGTGAAATCCGAAAAAGAAATTCCCATAGAGGAAAAACTTACCCTCCCTAAAATTTTATCTTTAGCAGCAGTAGATGCAGTTAATCCATGCGCCTTGGCAGTCTTAACTCTGATGCTCATTTCAATTTTAACTTACAACCCTACTAAAAGAAGAAATATTTTATTAGCTGGTTTAGCTTTTATAACATCGGTTTTTGTGATGTATTTGATTTATGGATTAGTGATTATAAAATCATTCCAGCTTATTCAAACCTTAACTTTTTTTAGATTATGGCTTTACAAAATTTTAGGCTTTGGAGCGATAATTTTAGGTTGTTTTAAATTAAAAGATTTTTTTAGATATAAAGCGGTTTGTAAAGTATCACCTAAGGTAAATAAAATTATTTCAAAAATAACCAGCCCTAAAGGAGCTTTCTTAGTAGGAGCTTTTGTGACCATATTTTTACTTCCTTGCACCGTTGGGCCTTATATTATTTGTGGAGGAATTCTTTGCCCCGTAGGTATATTAAGAGCTCTCCCCTGGTTGTTGTTTTATAACTCAATATTTGTTTTACCGATGCTGATAGTGGTTTTGATAATTTATCTTGGTTTATCAAAAATTGAAGATATCTCAAGCTGGCAAGCCAAAAATATAAAATACTTAGATTTAGTTTCCGGTCTTGTCATTTTAGGGATAGGAGCAGCTATGGTTTTGGGATTAGTTTAAAGGTCGATTAAATTTTTATTTTTTTGAAAAATTATGGATTTAAAAAACAAAGTAGCTATTATCACCGGAGCCAGAAGAGGGATGGGAAGAATTCATGCTTTAACTTTGGCTAAAGCCGGAGCTAAAGTAGTGGTTTCCGATATTTCAGAAGAAGATTGTCAAAAAGTGGTTGATGAAATTGAAAAATCAGGAGGGAAGGGTCTATCTATAAAATGTGATGTCTCCAAGAAGGAAGAGGTTGATAAAATGGTTAAAGAAACAGTGGAGAAGTTTGGCAAGGTTGATATTTTGGTTAATAATGCTGGAATTTGCCAATTTAAACCGTTTTTAGAATTGACAGAAAAAGAATGGAATAGAACCTTGGATATTAATCTTAAGGGATATTTTTTGTGCGCTCAGGCAGTTGCTAAAGAAATGGCAAAACAAAAGTCGGGAGTAATTGTAAATATTGCTTCTGTAGCTATGGGTCAGCAGGGGATAGGAATGCCTAATATTGTTCATTATTGCGCCTCTAAAGGAGGGATTGTTGCAATGACTGAGGCCTTAGCAGTAGAATTAGCTTCTTATAACATTAGAGTTAACGCTATTGCTCCCGGGATGGTTGAAACTCCAATGATTGATCCAATAAAAAAAGACCCAAAACAGCAAGAGGCGATATTGACTCGGCTTCCAATGCATAGAGTTGGAAGAGCAGAGGAAGTTTCCAATTTAGTTTTGTTTTTGGCTTCAGACCAATCTTCTTATATGACCGGTTCTACCGTGGTAATTGACGGCGGTTGGTTAGCTGGATAATTTTTAGTTTATTATCTGTTTATTATCTATGGAAAAAATTACCAAAGACACTAATTTGGCTGAGATTTTAGAATTGCCGGGAGCTGACCATATTAGAAAAAAATTTTCTAACAGGGCAAGAAAAATTTTGGCAAAATACAATTTGCCTTGTTTGGGTTGCCCTATGGCAAAATTTGAAATTCAAAATTTAAAGCTTGGGGAAGTTTGTAAAATGTATAGAATTGATATAGAAAAAGTGCTCAGAGAACTAAATGAAAAAATAGAAAATGAGTAAACTTTTAGAAGTTAAAAATTTAAAAGTCAGAGCTAATGATAAAGAAATATTGAAGGGGATAAATCTCCAGATAAAAAAGGGAGAAGTTCAGGCATTACTTGGACCGAATGGCGCTGGTAAGTCGGTTCTATCTCAAGCAATTCTGGGAAATCCAAAATACAAAGTAACCCAAGGAAAAATTTTCTTTAGAGGAAAAGAGATTACTAAGTTTTATCCGGAAAAGAGAGTTAAGTTAGGAATAGCAATAGCATGGCAAACGCCTCCAGTAATAAAAGGAGTCAAGCTTTCTCAGTTATTAGAAAAAATTTCCCAAAAAAAATTTGAAATTCCCGATGGAGAACATTTGTTAGAAAGAGAAATAAATTTAGATTTTTCAGGCGGAGAAAAAAAACTTTCTGAACTTTTACAAGTATTATCTTTAAATCCAAAATTAGTAATTCTTGATGAAATTGATTCAGGATTAGATTTAAAGAGAGTAGAAAAAGTTGCCAAAATAATAAAAAAAGAACTAATACAAAAAAAAGTTTCAGTTTTGCTAATTACTCATTGGGGTCAGATTTTAGATTATTTAAAGCCGGATTTGGTTAATGTAATATTAGACGGAAAAATCATTTGCAAAGAAAAAGATTTCAAAAAAGTTTTAAAGGTTATTAAAAAGTATGGTTATGAAAAATGCAAAAGATGTTTACCCCGTTAGCCCTCCTAAATTTCAAAAAAACTTTGGTGGGTCTAATGGGGTCCATTTTTGGCAGGTTGACCATAAAATAAAAAGTATTTTTGAGGCGGAAGGAATTATTATTTTACCAAGCCCTGAGGCCTGGAAAAAATATAATTGGACAAGGCATTATTTTGATAGAAAACCGAAAGAAGGATATTTTATCTGGGTAAAAAAACAGGTTGATTTTCCTTTATTAACTTGTATTACCACAGCTTCTCCGAAAGTTTCCCAAGATTTAACAAATTTATTAGTTATTGAGAAAGCTCTAAAAATCAAAGCAAATGTAATTTGCAACGCTGATAAAAAAAATTTATGCGCAAGGCATAAAGCTCAGGGAAAACTTGTTCTCAAAGACAATGCTATTTTAGAATATAATCACATCCACAAATGGGGAGAAAAAGATTTTGTCAGTCCGGATTATGAATTTATTCTGGGAGAAAATTCTCATTTACTCTATACCTACAAAAATTTATTTCCTCCTCAAAACCTTGAATTAAACACCACCATCTTTAGTGGCAAGAATTCCTCTTCTAATTTAAATCTCACCATTAATGGTTTAGATTCTAAAATAAGGATAAAGGATACTCTATTTCTGAAAAAAGAGAAAGCCAAAGGGGTTGTTAGATTAAGATTAGTAGGAAGGGAAAATAGCCAGATTGTTGCCCACAGTTCAATTGTTGCTACAGCTCCGTCAAAAGGCCATTTGGATTGTCAGGGATTGTTGATTGGCAAAAACTCAAAGATTTCTTTAATTCCAGAATTAATTTGTCAAAATAAAAAAGCCCAAATTACCCATGAGGCTTCAATTGGGAGAATTTCCGAAGAACAATTAAATTATTTAAGAATGAGGGGATTAAGAGAACAAGAAGCAATAGATTTAATAGTTGCCGGGTTTTTAAAAACATGAAAAGTTTAGAAAATGAACTTAGAAAAATTAAAGATGAGGTTTTAAATTGTAAAAAATGTTCTCTCTATAAAACAAGAACTTACCCGGTGATAGGGGAAGGTAATCATCAGGCAAGAGTTATTTTTGTCGGGGAGGGGCCGGGAGCTTCGGAAGATCGAAGCGGTTATCCTTTTTGTGGAGCAGCTGGAAAAATTTTGGATGAGTTATTAAGTTCGGTAGGGATAAAAAGAGAAGAGGTTTATATTGCCAACCTACTTAAATGTCGTCCGCCCCAGAACCGCGATCCTCGACCAGAAGAAATTGAAGCCTGCGTTCCTTTTTTGGAAAGACAAATTGAAATTATAAAGCCAGAAGTTATTTGTCCTTTAGGGAGATTTGCAATGGAATTTTTAATGGATAAATTTGGGTTAAAAGACCAGGTTCAAGGAATAAGCAAAATTCACGGAAAGATTTTTGAAACTAAAAATAATATTAAAATCATTCCTTTTTATCATCCGGCTGTAGCAATCTACAATCCTAATATGAAAGAGGAATTAAAGAAAGATTTCCAAGTTCTGAAAAAATTTAAAAATTAAAGGAGACCCGGTCTCCGTTAATTCGCTAATATTAATATGGCTAAAATAGATTCATCTACTTTTGGTTCAATTACCATAGATGGCAAAAGATATGAGTATGATGTTTACATTTTTCCTTCGGGTAAAGTGGAAGAAAGAGAGCACGGTCATACTTTTACCGAAGAAGAGGTAGAACATATATTAAAAGAAAATCCTGAAGTAGTAATAATTGGAAAAGGTACTTCGGGAATGGCCGGTTTAAGTAGTGAAGCCAGAGCACTTTTGGAAGATAAAGGAATAGAAATAATAGAAGCCAATACCCCGGATATAAAAGATAAATTTAATCAGCTTTCCGAAACAAAAAAGGTCGCTGCTATTATTCATATCACCTGTTAAAAGAAATTTTAAAACTATGCAGAGAGAACGAGCTCTAAAATTATTAAAAGAAAATTTAAAAAATAAGAATTTGATTAAGCATTGCTTGGCAGCGGAAGCGGCAATGGGGGATTTGGCTGAGTATTTTAACGAAGACCAAGATAAATGGGGAATTTGCGGCTTGCTGCACGATATTGATTATGAAAAAGTAAAAGGTAATTTAGAATCGCATTCTAAAGTAGGAGCTGAAATGTTAAGGGATTTAGGATTTGATGAAGAAACCTGCGATGCTGTTTTAACTCACAATGAAGCCCACGGGATAGAGCCAAAAACTTTAATGGCGAAAGCCTTGTATTGTGTTGACCCTTTAACCGGCTTGATTGTAGCAGCTGCTCTTGTTCTGCCTTCTAAGAAAATAAATGATTTGAAAACTGAAAATGTATTGAACCGTTTTAAAGAAAAATCATTTGCCAAAGGGGCAAACAGGGAAATCATTAAAAAATGTGAAGATTTGTTGAATCTATCTTTGGAAAAATTTATTGAAATTATTTTAAAAGCAATGCAGAGAATTTCAACAGATTTAGGATTATGATTATGCCACAAAGTTCAATCTTAAAAGTAAAAAATTTAAACGTGCAGTTCAATGACGAGAAAGTTATTGAGGATTTATCTTTTGAGGTTAAAGAAAGAGAAATTTTTACTATTTTAGGACCGAATGGAGCAGGAAAAACCACTCTTTTTAAAGCTTTGCTTAATTTAATACCCTATAAAGGCAATATTATTTGGGATTTAAAAAGTCCTAAAGTTGGTTATCTTCCTGAGCGTCTTTCTCGTGCGAAATTTAAAGAAACGCCTATTTCGGTAAGAGAGTTTTTTAAATTTAAAGAAAGTTCCGATGAGAAAATTTTTGAAATCTTAAAATCTGTAGGATTAGAAAAACTGAATCTTGACAAAAACCCAGGGGATTTATCTTCCGGTCAGTTCCAAAGGATACTGATTGGATGGAGTTTAATTGGGAATCCTCAAGTTTTGCTTTTTGATGAACCGACTGCTGGAATTGATATTGGGGGAGAAGAGACGATTTATTCTCTTTTATATAAATTTTGGAGAGAGAGAAATTTGACTATTTTATTAATAACTCATGATTTAAATATTGTTTATAAGTATTCTACCAATGTTTTATGTCTAAATAAAAAAGCAGTTTGCTCCGGGATTCCCAGAGAAATTTTAACTCCGGAAATTTTAGAAAGGCTATATGGAACTGAAATTAAATTTTATAAACACATCCACACCTAAAATTTCTAATTTCTAATTTCTAATTTCTAAACTTAATTCGATTTCTAATTTCTAAAATAAGATGAGTCAGTTTATTCTAAGTTTAATCACAGCGATTTTTATCGGAGGGGTAGCTGGATACTTGGGTTCTTTAATGCTCACCAAAAGAATGGTTTTGGTAGGAGGACCATTAGGACACTTAGCTTTGCCCGGCGCAGCTTTGGCTCTACTTTATGGTTTTAATATTTTTTGGGGAACATTGGGAACTATAGTCATTGGAGCTATTATAATTTGGCTTTTAGAGATTAGAACTAAATTACCAATGGAAGCTTTAACCGGTTTGGTCTTTACTGCCGGTGTGGCTTTTAGTTTCCTAATTTTACCCGTAGCTCAGGCTGAAGAGGCATTAATAGGAGATATTAGCAAGATAGGTTTGACCGATACAATTCTTGCTATAATTTTAGGAACGATTGTTTTTTTGATTATTAAAAAGATTTACTCAAAGATGATTTTATCTGGAATTTCAGAAGATTTAGCAAAAACAGAAGGAGTTAATGTTAAAAAATATAACTTAATTTATTTAGCTTCTATTGCTTTAATTGTTGCTTTGGAAGTAAAAATAGTAGGAGGTCTTTTGACCGTTGCCATGTTAGTAATTCCAGCTTCTGCCTCAAGGAATTTTGGCAGAACTCTTTCCCAGTACTCTTTTGGAGCTTTAGCAATAGGGATAATCTCTGCTGTTTTAGGGATTTTTATTTTTAAATTTATAAGTTTTCCAGCAGGTCCTTTAATTATTTTAACTGGAACTTCTATTTTTTTAGTATCTTTATTTTTTAAGAAAAAGTGAAACTTGTTACTATCGAGCTTGCCCGGCAGGATGCAAATTTTACTCTGCTGGTATTGCGCAGGTGGTTTAGCTAGTTGTGGAAAAACCTATTTTTTAGAAGGGTTTGACTAAAATTTGACCCTTTTTTCTATTGGGGGTAAAATGAAATAATTTACTTCTCTAAATTATAGAAGTCTGACGCCTTAATTCAAGAATATATATTTATACAATAGCGAATCAAGGTTCTTGAGCGAAGCGAAAGGTTCTTAATTCAAGAATATATATTTATACAATAGCGAATCAAGGTTCTTGAGCGAAGCGAAAGGTTCTTAATTCAAGAATATATATTTATACAATAGCGAATCAAGGTTCTTGAGCGAAGCGAAAGGTTC
>Ga0315545_1001018_pt1 | contig 28650 bp, 26 predicted proteins | sample SalMarSW160210MG_FD_203096 | JGI IMG/M metagenome (GOLD analysis project Ga0315545, IMG submission 203096) | Salt marsh sediment microbial communities from the Plum Island Ecosystem LTER, Massachusetts, United States - Salt Marsh Sediment SW1602-10 ...
CTGCTTGTCGATATAAAGATCCACCCCATCAACGGCCTTGATCCAGCCAATGACATTTTGGAAGAATCCCCTGTGCACTGGGAAATATTTTTTTATCCCTCCTACCTTAAGCATCGTGCCGCTATTAGTCATTGGTAACATAGGTAGAAATTCCTTGGCTCTTACCTGAATAAAGCACTGGACAGCGACTCAGGTGCCCGTTCTCATACTCACACATTTGTGGAAAATCAATCCTGCATGTATCGATAGCAAAACCACATCTGGGATGAAATGGACAGCCAGACGGCTTATATGCAGGGTCCGGCACTGTTCCAGGGATGCTATGAAGCGTACTTCCCCGTTTTATTGGGCTCGGTAGTGATGCAAGAAGCCCCTGAGTGTAAGGATGACATGGAGTATGAAAAATCTCTTTTGCATTGCCTTGCTCTATAATAATGCCTGCATACATTACATAGATACGATCGGCAATATTTGCCACCACTCCAAGATCATGAGTAATATAGAGAAGAGACATTCGTCGGTTTTTTTGGAGCTCTTCAAATAGATTCAGGATCTGCGCTTGAATGGTAACATCAAGGGCAGTGGTTGGCTCATCAGCAATCACCAAATCAGGATTGCATGCCAGTGCCATAGCAATCATAACCCGCTGTTTCTGCCCGCCGCTGAGCTGGTGCGGATAATCTTTAAGACGCTCCTCAGGCGAAGCGATACCCACATCTTTAAGGAGTTGGATACATCTTTGTTGTAGCTCTTTCTCATCCACCTTTTCATGGACTATGATGGCCTCTTGCACCTGGTCTTGTATGGTAAATACTGGATTAAGTGAGGTCATAGGTTCCTGGAAGACCATAGATATGTGATTTCCACGAATCTTTTGCATCTCTTCTTCACTCAAATCCAGGAGATTTTGCTCGTTGAACAGTACTGTGCCACCCATAATTTTAGCAGGGGGTTGAGGGATAATCCCGAGGATAGTTAAAGCAGATACACTTTTTCCACAGCCCGATTCTCCAACGAGACAAACTGTCTCTCCTTTTCCGATATCAAAACTCACCCCATCAACCGCTCGAGATACACTTCCATCAAGCTGGAAATAAACCTTTAAGTCTTGGACGGAAAGCATCAATACCTCTCCCTGAGCTTTGGGTTAAGTATGTCCCGCAAGCCCTCGCCAAAGAGATTAAATGAGAGTACCACGATTAAGATGGCAAAACCTGGAACAAAGGTGAGCCAGGGTGCATCGAAAATGAAACGCTTTCCATCAGAAAGAATATTACCCCACGTGGCATGGGGTGGTGGAACGCCAAATCCGAGAAAACTCAAACCTGCTTCTGTGAGAATAGCGGTTGCAATACCAATTGTAGCAGATACTAACACTGGCGCAATAGCATTCGGCACCATATGACGAAATATAATCCGAAGGTTGCTTATCCCAAGGGCCTTGACAGCGGTTACAAAATCCTGCTCTCTTAATGAGAGAAATTCAGCCCGTACAAAACGAGTGGTACCCATCCAGCTTGTCAGGCCAATGACAATCATAATGTTGTAGATGCTTGCAGGGAGTAAGGCGACCACGGTGAGGATCAGGAAAAAGCTCGGGAAGCAGAGCATTATATCTACGATTCGCATGATCAGGGTGTCAACAGAGATGGTCTTTTTATGAAGTATCTGCAGCCATGTTGACTGAGCTTTTTTTATTGATCTCTTTTTCAGCAAAAGGGTGTAAATAATGGAGGCAATGCCTGGAATAAGAAAGATTACACCCAGATACCTCTTTCCCATAAAAAGCAATACCGCCCCGGTGAACAATAGTAAAGCTATCAGAATGTGATCAAGACGAATATGGTTTTGCCCAAAATAGCCTGCTATCCCGCCCAGAAATATTCCTATTAGTACCGCAATCCCTACAGCGACAAACCCTACTGTAAGGGATACCCAGGCGCCCTGTAACATCCTCGCAAAAACATCCCTTCCCAGATCATCGGTCCCGAATAGATACAGTCCTAATTTAGTTGTTTCCTCGGGGCGCAAGGTCTTTAGATTTGGATGAGAGAGCGGGGGTCGAAGTTTTTCCTGGAGTCTTACCATGGAAGGGTCAAAATAAGGTCTGGTGCCAGACGTAAGTATAATGCCTGCAAGGGCAGTAAAGAAGAAGAGGACGAAAATTGAAAGGCCTAAAAAAGCGAGTTTGTTTTTCTTAAGAAGCCCCCAAGACTCCTGAAAGCGGGTTTTTCTTGGAACAGTAATGGATTCTTCTATTCTACTCTTTTGCAAGGAGTTTTTTGTATATGTCTTCATTATAACCTGATCCTCGGGTCTACCACCATATAGAGCGCATCAGACACGAAGGTGCCTGCCAGTACAAGCACCGCTGAAAGAAAATTGACTGTCAGGATAATTGGGTAGTCTCGGGCAAGAATGGCCTCATAGGCCATCCTGCCCATGCCTGGCCATGAGAAAATGGATTCAATGATTACAGAGCCGCCGATGAGACCCGGCAAAATCAGTCCAAACATGGTCACAAAGGGTAAAAGAGCGTTGCGCAAGGCATGTTTGTAGTGGACCACCTCTGGCGGGAGACCCTTTGCTTTGGCAGTACGTACATAATCCTGTCCTTCTACCTCAAGCATTTGACTGCGCACATACCTGGAAAGAACCGCAATCCCACCAGTAGCACCCAGTACAGACGGAATCAATAGATGCCATATTCTGTCCATGACAAGATGGGGCAAAGAATGAATCCCGATTCCAAAGGTTTCCATGCCAATTACCGGTACATGAAAGTGGGTAACTACAAAGATAATCAGAATATAAGCAAAAAAGAAGCCGGGAATAGATATCAATAGATATGAAAAAAACGTGGCGCTTCGATCATATAATCCTCCTCTGAATAGTGCTGATCGTATGCCAATCGGAAAAGATAAAGTCCAGGTAAGTAAAGTACCCACAATAAAAAGAGGAAGACTATTCAGAAATCGCTCCCATATCTTTTTGAGCACCGACTGGTTGTCTTTCCAGGAAACGGTTTTTCCTGTGAAAAGATCTTTATAAAAAAGAAGATATTGGGTGCAGAGAGGTTTATCTAAATGAAATTCTTTCCGAAATCGCTCCACCATCTCTGGGGTGAACTTGGGATTCAGGGGATCAACCTGGCTGGGCTTGCCAGGAGCAAGATGAATGATCAAAAAGGAGACCACTGAAACAAAGAAAAGAGTAATAATTTTTTGTATGATACTTCGACCAATAAATGATAACATAGCTAAAATCTTTAGTTTGTTGAGTTTTTTGTGTTTGTTGAGTCTATTGGGTTTAAAACAATTTTATTGCATTTCGTAACACAATAAACACAATAAACTCTATTAACGCAATAAACCTAATCACCCATCCAGCGCGAAGATAGGTGCATCAGAAAGCTTTATCCACTTGTTGAAATGAAACATATAACCTCCTGTTTTGGTAGGCGTGATCTTTCTATAGATGGCATTCCCTTTTGAATCTCTTTCCTTTATTACAATTCTTTTATCTAACACAGCTGTCCACTTGGTAACGTAAAGAAAAGTATAGGGCTGCTCCGTTGCAATGATCTCGTGAAGGCGGTGGCAGTAGTCTACCTGTTTTTCATGATTATATTCCTGCCTGATCTTGATGATGAGATCATCGGCCTCTTTATTTTTAAAACCCACGAAATTAAGCTGATAAGGATTGGCCTGACTCGAATGCCATATCTGATAAAGATCAGGTTCAATTCCCATGCTCCAGCCCAAGATGAGGGCGTCAAAATCTGCCTTATCCACACGCTCTTGAATAAACACCGCCCATTCTAACAGATCGGTGCGCACATCAATACCGATCTGTTTCCATCCGTCCTGGGCAATGGTTAAGATAGCTTTTCTGAGGTCATTGCCGCTGTTGGTGATAAGGGTAAATTGAAATTTCTCTCCGTCATTCTCCAACCAGCCTTCTTTGTTTCGTTTCCAGCCTACTTCTTCAAGGAGCCTGAGTGCTCCTTTGGGATCATAAGGAATCGTCTTGACTCTTTGATTGTAATAATCAGTTTGTTTTACAAAGGGGCCGGTAATTCTTTCACCCTGACCATAGAGGACATATTGTATGATTTTATCCACATCAATTGCCATACTTAGGGCCATTCGGACTCGAGGATCATCAAAAGGTTTTCGCCTCATGTTATAGCCGATGTAGGTATAACCAAAAGAGGGCCCTGAAAAGCTTTGATACTGTGGATCGCTTTTTAGGCGCTGAACTTGATGGGGCTGAACACCGTAACTGTCAACAGTGCCTGCATAGAATTCCATCTCTTGGGTGAGAAGATCAGGAATGACCCGATAGATATAGCGTTTATAATTTGGTGGCCCCTCCCAATACTCATCAAACCGATCCATTATGATGTATTGATCCGATTTCCACTCTCTGAACACAAAGGGACCGCATCCAATGGGATGGCGATTAAAGCTGCTCTGCCGCAAAGAGAATTTTTTCGGCTCTTTTCCAGCTCTTTTAGCCTCATCTCCTAAGGCTTCATCATTTAAAAGATGCTCTGGGAGTATTCCCATTGCCCATGTACCAAGGGCTGGTGAATAAAGTCGTTTATAAATAATGCGTACAGTCAGGGGATCAATTACCTCCACACGCTTGACTGGCTCATAATCTGCTACCCGTGGAGAGAGGTTCTTTGGATTTATGATTGCCTCATAGGTGAACTTGACATCGTATGCATCAAGAATGTGGCCATCATGAAATTTTACATTGGGACGTAACGTAAAGACCATAATTGGATTATGTTCAGTAGAGGGAAGGATCTCTTGTGCGTATGTAGCCCTTTTATTTTGCCCAACTTCCTGATCAAATCTTAAGTAAGACTCCCCATTAAAGGAGCTAAAATATTGGTTACCCAAAATAGTTGAGAGGTTTTGAAAAAGATTTTGATCGACACGGTGTAAGAGCATTTTAACCCTAGCCGGCGCTTTGACCTGAATCCTTACCTCTCTCTTTTGCTGGTCTCGTTTTGTCTTTTTCTCATTTCTCGTTACCAAAAATTCGCTGGCTGGAATGATAGAAATATCTCTAATATTATCCAAAGATGCCCTCGTCTTGTTGCTGATCTTCAGATCTCCGGCTTTCGCCCTCCTGAGAAGCTCAATCACTTCCTTTGCTTGTAATTTTCCATAACTGAGTATATCAGTCTTCTCATTTACATAAAAAAAGGCCTCTTCATGTATGCGCCAGGAAGTTGCAAGACGTCCTCTGAAGTTGAGGTCTTCATCTCTGTCAATGAGTCCTTCAAAAACCATAGACTCTATTTGACTGCTGGCAGAATCTGCTGACAGGATCGGATTAAGGATGCTGGCATCACCTATGGATGCTGTAATGTATTCGTTAAGACGATTGGGATTGCCACGTGATTGCTCTTTATAGGTAGGTACCCAGAAATATGACTGGAGCAAGAATACTATGATTACTATTGGAGTAAATATGAGAACCCTACGGATGGTCATAGCCTTCGTTCGGTTTAGATTATTGTACCAGTATAGACCATATTCATAGCCATACTGCTATTAGCTTTGAAAATAAAAGTAGCATAAGCAATTGAGGTATTCGTGTCAAATCGTTTGATTCCTTTTGTAGGGATTGAAAGGATTTGACAATACCATTGGCAGGTAAGCTTACATATAAAACGAGGAATAGAGAAAAGAATAAAAAAAGATCAAGAGAATTCAGCGAGCACTATTTTGGTATAGATGTCTTTCCTTTTTCAAACCTCTCCTGTAAACGCTCAAACCTTTTATCCACCATCTTCTGGTATTCGTTAATATCTTGCTCGGTCAGGTGTCTAAATCTGCCCTGAAGGTGTATATATTTCTCCACTGGAATAATTTCATCAGGGATCACTGTTTGTGTATAGATCTCAGCGTCGTGTACCTCATATAAAGGGAAGATATTAGATAACACAGCCAGGCGCATAACATCTATAGACAAATTCTCAGGCATTCTCCAGCCTGTGGGGCAGGCGGCAAGAAGATGGATAAACCTTGTTCCTTTGATCGACCTAGCCTTTTTAAACTTGGCGATCATATCGTGGGGATAGGCGGCTGTGGCAGTAGCAAGATAAGGGATCCTGTGGGCGGCCATGATCGCATCAATATCCTTCTTCGGCTCTGACTTGGGGTTTTTAACCGGCGTGGTGGTTGTCCAGGACATGATCGGGGTACCGCTCGATCGCTGAATACCCGTATTCATGTATGCCTCGTTGTCGTAGCACACGTAGATCACGTCCTCATTTCTCTCTGCTGCGCCTGAGAGGGCCTGGATACCGATATCCAGTGTACCTCCGTCACCCGCCCACGCAACCACGCAGATCTCACCCATACCTCTTCTGCGATAAGCCGCCTTGATACCAGCTGCGGTCGCCGCAGCGGTCTCAAAGGCACAATGAAACAGAGGCACCCCCATGATCGACAGGGGCCAGGCGCCGGGTATAATCGTCCAGCAGCAGGCTGGTACGGCGAGCGCAGTCGGTTTCCCCAGTCCCTTGAGGGCCAGCTTCATCGAGAGAGATGCCCCGCAACCGGCACAGGCCAGGTTCCCAGAGGTCATGAACTCATCTTCGGGCACAACCTCATTGTCGTATCTCTGATTCAGGCTATACATAGTTTACTCCTATCCATATATCGACATCATCTGGTCGATCATCTCTCAGTGTTTTCCTGTAAATCTCCTCAATGGTGTTCACACTTATATCCCTGCCACCAAGACCTGCAATGTAGCCATAGATAAGCGGTCTTTCATGTTCAGGAAGCTCGTAAAGGGCACTCTTGATCTCCTGTGCCCAAATGCCTGTGGCACCCGGGGAGAAATTCCGGTCAATAACCGCGACCTTTTTCTTTCCTTTTAAGGTTGCTATAACTTCCTCCCTTGGAAATGGGCGAAGGGTCTTTACCTTTACCATGCCCGCCTTTTTTCCCTCTTCCCTGAGGATATCGATGGCCTCCCTGCCGGTAGATGCGACAGTGCCTGAGACAACCATAACAACATCTGCATCATCGGTCCGGTATCCCTCAACCTGATGATATCGCCTCCCAAACATCTCGCCAAACTCCTCGTGCACATCGTTGATGATACCTTTGGCCTTCTCCATATCCCTCTGAATCTGCCACCTGAATTCCATATAGACATTGGGCATGCAGATAGAACCAAAGGTTCGAGGATTCTCCGGATCAAGCCACAGGTCTCCTGGATCAAAGACAGGGAGAAACCTTCTCACTTCCTCTCTGTCCGGGATCTCGATTGGTTCAGAGGTGTGGGAGAGAAAAAATGCATCCAAGATCACCATTGCAGGGAGGCGCAACGTCTCCGCGATCTTGAATGCCATGATGGTGGTATCCAGGACCTCCTGGTTTCCCTCACAGTAAAGTTGAATCCATCCTGTCTCCCTTTGCGAGACAGAGTCGGTCTGATCACTCCAGATACTCCAGGGGGCAGCCGCGGCCCTGTTAACGTTGGCCAGCACTACAGGTGTTCTGGCACCAGTCGCATAATGGAGCATCTCATGCATCAGGAATAATCCCTGCCCGCAGGTGGCAGTAAATGCTCGTGCTCCACCCATTGAGGCCCCAATACATGCGGCCATGGCTGAATGTTCTGACTCCACCCTAATGTAGTCGAAATCCGCCATACTTTCAGCCTGCATGCTGGCGAGTTCCTCAATGATGGTTGTCTGGGGCGTAATTGGGTAGGCCGCGACTACCTGTACGTCCGATAACATTGCCCCATATGCCACCGCCACATTTCCTGTTATTACCTTTTTCATATTTTTACTCCATAAACTTCATTTTCATTGCTCCACGTGGGCACTCGTTGACACATATGCCGCATCCCTTGCAGTAGTCCATATCCGAGATAAAGCCATAACCGTCCGGGTCCTTCTTTATGGCGCTGTCCGGGCAGAAGATATAGCAATTTCCACATTCAGTGCAGGAGCCGCAGTTAAAACAACGCTGTGCCTCGGATACCACTTCCTCTTGAGAAGGGGTTGTGACCACCTCCTGAAAGCCCTGCAACCGCTCCTTTGCCGGAACCCTCGTTATCTCCAGGCGTGGGCGGTGGTCGAAGTAGAAGGTGTTCATGTCCTTATGGGCTATCACCTCTGAGCTCGTGTTCCTCCTCGGAAATAGGGCGGTGCCGTTGATCAGGCCCATGCTCACATTGCCATTCTCCCCCCACCTGAACTGATCTGGGCCCTCTTCATCGAGGTTTCTTCCCGCAAGAAATCGGTCAATTGCAATGGCGGCACGTTTGCCTGAGCCGATAGCATGAGTGATGGTATGGGGGATATCGATAATATCTCCACCAGCAAAGATCTTTGAGTGATCAGTGTGTCCCATCTGATCGGTTGAAACCACTCCTCTTTTTTGCGAGATAAAAGGAGGTAGATCAGGTACGTGAGTAGCTTCTCCTATGGCGATTATCATCCCATCACAATCAATAGCAAAAGTTTCCCCAGTTGGGAGTGGTCGCCTTCGGCCAGAGTCGTCTACATCCCCCAGGGCCATCTTTTCAAGCTTAATACCTGTAATGTGCCCATTGCCAGATATCCCTTGTGGGGCTGCAAGAAAGAGAAATTGAACACCCTCTTCTTTGGCCATTTCAATCTCTTCCGGGTGTGCTGGCATCTCTTTTTCAGTTCTTCGATAGACAATGGTTACCTCTGCCCCGAGCCTGCGAGAGGATCTGGCACAGTCTATGGCGCTATTTCCTCCACCAATGACAGCAATTTTTTTGCCTATCTTTGGGTTTTTATCAAGGTTGATCTCATGTAAAAATTCAAGGGCATTAAATATTCCTTTCGTGTTTATGCCCCCGATACCAAGATTAGTCTCTTCCCAGGCCCCAATAGCGATGAATACGGCATCAAACTGGCTTTCAAGGGAATCCCAGGTGATATCTTTCCCTACCCTTACTCCCATGTTAAATTCTATCCCTATATCATACAGTCTGCTGATCTCACCATCAAGTATCGTGTTAGGGAGCCTGTAGGAAGGAATACCGTAGCGCATGATACCTCCGGGGCTCTGATGAGAGTCAAATATAGTAGATGCATACCCCATCCTTTTTAAATGGTAGGCCGCACTCATGCCTCCAGGTCCAGCACCGACAATAGCAACCTTTTTTCCCTTTTCTGGTTGGATACCTGGTATTGTGAGACCATGGGAAAGGGCATAGTCACCGATAAAGCATTCTACTGTATGGATAGATACAGCCTCATCGTGGTCTTTTCTGTTACACTGCTCCTCACAGGTATGGAAACACACCCGTCCCATGATTGCAGGGAAGGGATTTTCCTCCATAATCAGCCTCCACGCTTCCTCGAACCTGCCCTGCCCGGCCAAATACATATACCCCGTAATGTCCTCGCCTGCCGGACACTGCTGGTTACAAGGGGATGTGCGATCCACAAAAAGGGGCTCTGCAAACTTCCAGGTTCCGGTCTTATTAACCAGTCCGGAGGTGGTGGATATTGCACATAATGGGACGTTCACCTGCTTTTCAGTGTATTTCATATTTAATTCCTCTCACAAAACCTGACACGTCTATTTACATCATATTATCTGTTATTATACAGTGTCCGTTGATGATTCATCGTTCCCTGTTTTCCAACGGTCAACGGACAACATACTACTGACACCAATTGACTACAATTGTGTTACCTCGCTTACCATTTCATATGCCTCTTTAGCAGCAGCAGCGTTGTCTTCTGTATGGGCTGGCACATCAGTCTTAATGCCTTCAATCAGGCTCTCTATTGTAACTATCCCAAGCACCTTGGCAACAGCACCTAATATGGCAGTGTTGACAATGGGAGATTGATGACTACCAAGATGATACTTCACAGCAATTTTGCCAGCTGGAACAGTGGCCACACGAAAGCCTTTGAATGTATCGGAAAACTCATCTGGCTTTTTATTGCTATTAATAATCACAATGCCTTCCTTTTTGAGTCCGTCGGTAATGGGGACCTGATCCACGAGGAGTGGATCGAGGACAACGAGATGATCGGGCTCATATATCTCTGTGCGTATCCTAATGGGTTTGTCATCGACTCGTAAAAAGGCCGTCACTGGAGCACCCCTTCTCTCTACCCCAAAGGCAGGGAAGGACTGGGAATACTTCCCATCCAGGAATATAGATGTGGCTAAGATCTTGGATGCGACTACCGACCCCTGACCTCCCCGTCCATGAAAACGTATTTCGATCATTCGAAAACTCCTTTTATTTTTTCAAAATTATGCCCTTATATAGTTTCAGTATAATAAAAATGTCAAGAAAAAGATGTCAGTCTAAACTTTGTAGTAACCCCTCTTAGCTTTGAGTAAGCAAATACAAGAGATTATTTTGAAGAAAGAAAATCAATTGTGTAAGAAGGCATTCTTTTTGGGTAATTAAGGGCGTATCTAGCAAGTTCGTTGACTATGAGGGCAAACCGATCGCCTGGGATGGTATGAGGAATGATTAATACTCCATAATGGGGCAGGTGATCATTAAAAAACTGTACAGTTAAACGAATAAAATCATCTCTATTTTTAGTAACCAGGCATCGCTTCTGTCGGCCGGCTAACATAAGCTGCTCCAAATCAGATACCTGTATCATCTCAATCTCATGAGCGCTTATACAATCTACACCCTGTTTCCTAAGCGATTCGGCTATCTTTGGACTTAGATCTTCATCTAAGTAATATTTCAACTATCACTCCTACTCAGGGATGGATAATCCTTGGCAACTGTTTCTTTAGACCACGATTCATTTAACTTAATTTGTCTATTAATCTCTTCCGGGTAGGTGGTATAATAGCCTATAGTAGCTCTCACCTGCTGTTCAGTCAACCAATGATAAGCCCTCTGAAGACGCGTAAAATTTTCATTAACGCCTTTATATGTTGCAATGATTTCCCACACCTCTAAACCGGTCCCAGCAATTCTGGCTTTTCTCCCGCTTACCCCATCGGCAAAAACAATGCCGGGGCAACGGCGCATTTTAATAGCCTCTGCAAGAAGATCCTTTGCTATGGAAGAAAAATCGCTGCTAGACATATGGGCAATTTTTTCGATTTCTTCCAAGGTCTCTTGGGGAATCCTTAAACTTTTTTGAACGGCACGCATACAACCTCCTTATAATTTGCATTCTTATGTAAGACAATGTATGATATATATTGTAGCATGTCAAGCAATAAGGTTGTCTTAGGTGTTAAGGCTATCAAAAAACCCAACAAGATTCTTATAAAGGAAATGCTTGATGGCAGGCAAATTGAGCAGTATAGTTATATAAATAAGAAAAGCGTCTCCTTCAACTAAATCATTCCACTATTCCATATTCTCTGGCCAAATTTTCATCATAAAGGGACTTTCTTGCCAGACAGTTTGTTCTCGGGCACAGTTGACAGCTATAAAATGGAATTTCCGTGGGGAAGTAGATTCCAGATTGTGACTTATTCGGAGTCATGACAAAATTCTCATTCAGTCTCACGCCGATAAAGCGTTCCACATCACCAAGGATTGAAAACAAAGACCTTTGCTCTTCAATAGCCCAATCTTTCAAGGATCCTGGACTCATATAGGATATTCCATCAAGGGCATATCTGGACCGCAACTGATCTTTGAGATATTTTTGCGTAGCGGTCAAGGCTACATTTCCTATTGTATCGAGATAATACTTTGTTAGCAAATCAGTGCATGCTTGTATCTTTTCTTCCAGTCTATTGCCAATGGTAACAACATATGGGAAAACCCGCTCTACGTTATTCAGATTCTTACGCAAGACACGGCTCTTCAAACTCCTCCCATCTATTGTTATAGTATCTTCATGTTTTGACTCGATATAGCAAACCTTATAAACTGCCTTTGCTGATATGAGCGATTGGGCTTCCTCAACAAGGGTTTGAACTTGACTCCAATCCCCACTCTTCCCCGTGTGAAGCCTTCTCTTGATTTCCTCCAGATCCAGATTCACGGGTATGTATTCCAGCTTTTCCATGAGATTATCAAAGCTCGTAATAAAAATCCTCTTTTTGACAGAAGACTATAAGATGCAGACGTTTCCTTTGAGTGTCAAATGTGTAAGCCTGGCAGGATAACGCAGTTGGGTTTGAGATCAGATCAAAAAGTTATCAAACAGATGTTTCTTATAGTTCCTAATGACATTATCAGTTACTTGCTCGTCCATTGTTCTATAGAAGCAGTTTTTCGTAAAAAAGTACTATTATAAATACAAGATCACCTGGCCTCATTAGTATGAGGGAGAGATTGGCCCACCTGTCTATCCAGACATTTCTTTTTCCCTTGATTCAAAGATAATACCTCTCTAAAAAGCTCATCAGCCCTATAGGAGCTACGCACAAAAGGTGATGATGCAATCCCTTAAAACCGGGGATAGGGTGCACTATGTTAGTACCGGCATTAAATGAGAGGCAAGCTTTTTCTGTGTCATGGGGGCTTCTCGGTTTCTTCACTAACATTTGGCTGCAAACTATAGTGCATAAATCTTCCTTGCCTCATCCAACTTGATCGGGCTCAAAGAGAGCTTGAATATTTCTGCTAGGGCAGTAAGTAAAACCCTTTTTACCTGGAAAATTGAAATAATGTTTTTAAGTAAACCTTGCATTGAGACCATCTTTATATCATTTAAACCACAGGGGGTAATCCATTTGAAAAAAGACATATCGGGAGATACATTAAGGGCAGCACCATGATAGCTGATCCATTTTTTAACAGCCAGACCAATAGAGGCTATTTTATTATCCCCCACCCACACCCCTCTCATTCCTTGTCGGTTAAATCCGTTAAGATCAAATTCTTTCAATGTGACGATAATAGCCTCTTCTAAAAGGGAAACAAACTCCTTTAAACCTAAATTCCGATTCTTGAGATTAAAAATAGGATAACATACAAGTTGCCCTGGCCCATGCCATGTTACATCTCCTCCCCGTTCTACGTAAAATATCTCAGCACCTTTTGATCTAATAAAATCTTCATCAAAACTGTTATTTGTTTTTAATTTACCTCTTCCTACAGTATAAACGGGCTGATGTTCCGCTACTATCAGTATATCGGGTAGTGGCCGATCTATTTTGGCAGATACAATGTTCCTCTGGAGATGCCATACAGGCTCATAAGACATGATCCCAAGGTCAAGCTGGTAGGTCTTTTGTAAGTGATCACAGGTTCGCTCTGTCTGGCTATTTGAAGGGATATGAGGGCTTTTCTGAAGTGAATGGTGGAAGGGTGCCGTCTTTTCGCGACTTATCAGCGGGGGAAACCGCAGGTCCCGACATGTCGGGACAATGCGGAGAGGGCAAGACTCCCCCCCAAATAAGTCGCTGAAAAGACCAGCCCGTGAGCCTCGGAACTGAAGAAAAGCCTTCATATACAGGTTTACGCCGTGACTAGATACGGTCTTTTTATGGAAGGTAGATGGGTTTTCCCAGTGCATCTGCTGCTGCCTCTGCCAGGGATTCACTCAGGGTCGGATGCGGAAAAGGCACCTTGGCCAATTCTTCTATCGTCGCCTCCATCTGAATGGCCAGCACTGCCTGACCTACCATTTCAGATGCAGCTGTTCCAATAAAGTGCACACCAAGTATCTCTCCATATTCTTTTTCAGCCACAACCTCAACAATTCCCTCATTCTCGGAAAGGATCATGCCATATGGGTTCATACCAAAGGGGGCTGCACCAACAACAACATCATGGCCTGCATTCTTTGCCTCTTTTGGTGTCAGACCAACACAGGCAATCTCTGGTTGTGTAAAGACAATCCTTGTAAATGTCCTTGGATCGATAGCAGCATCTTTGCCCATGGCATTTTCAGCAGCAGTAATCCCCTTTTTGAAGGCCAGATGAGAATAATGTTGTGATTGGGGTCCCGTAAGATCTCCTATAGCATAGACACCTTCTATCCCGATTTCCATTTTACTGTTTACCTTCAGGTATTGGCTGTCTTCCTCAATGTTAATCTTTTTGAGACCCAAGTCTTTCAAAGAGACACCCCTTTCAAGGGTAATTATCCTATCTGCAGCTATTGTTTCACTGCCATCTTTTGAGCTTAAATCAATATGGAGCTCATCCTTTTTTTTCCTTACACCTACAATCTCCGCCTTCGTCTTGATGCCTATCCCCTCATCTTTTAATACCTTTCTTAGGCGAGAGGTGATTGTCTTACTTTCACCTGAAAGGATAGTTTCATCTTTTGTGGCCAGGATGGTCTGTGAACCAAATCTGTTAAGAAACTGGGCTATCTCAATGAGCCATGGACTCCTGCCAAATAAAAGGGCCTTTTTTGGTATCTTTTCTGTATTCAGAAGGTAATCACTATTTACCACCTCTTCTAAATCGCCTCCTGGAAACTCTGGCTGCATCCATTGTGCCCCTGTAGCCAATATAATATTCTTATAAGAAATGATTTTTCCATTGACCGCCAACTTCCCTTTTTCGACAATCCTTCCCCTGCCTTCAAAGATTTCAACCCCATTTTTTCTAAGCGTCCCCCTAACACCTTCCCTCATAAAGGTGATAAGTTCATCCTGGCGTTTTTTAAGTGTGATGTAATCTTTCGAAATCCCAGTAAAAGTCAGGCCCATCTCTTTTCCAAGTGTGAGGCTTCGCAGTATGTTGGATGCTACCATCATATGACCAAATGGGATACATCCCTTGTTCATGCACTGACCTCCAAAGTTTTCGCACTCTACAATGGCTACATGGCCTCCGAGCTGTGCAGCCCTGATAGCGGCTGGTGTCCCTCCAGCACCTCCACCCAAAACAACTACATCATAGATATCTTCGGCCATGTCTTCCTCGCTTAAACTATCATTAACACGGGAGCTTCTATCATGTCTTTTACGGTTTTCAAAAATCTTGCCCCAGGAGCTCCATCAATAATTCGATGATCAAAGGTAAGGCTCAAACCAATCATGGCCTCTGGTATAACATGACCATTCTTGATTCCTGGTTTCCTGACAATTCGGCCCACACCCAATATGGCACTTTCCGGCGGCCTGAGAATGGGTGTAAAGAAGTCTACATCAGCAAAACCAAGATTGCTGATTGTAAATGTGCCATTAGCTAAATCATCAGGGAGAAGTTTATTTTCTCTTGTTTTAATAATTAACTCATTGAGTTCTCGATTGATCTCATTGAGAGATTTAAGATCCGGATTCCTGATAACAGGCACAACGAGAGCATCTTCCGATTCCATGGCAACACCGATATGAATCTGTTGCCATATCTTTATTTCATCGCCTTCTATGCTTGCATTAATTTTAGGATGCATGCGAAGTGCTGTTGCTACAATTTTAACCAGAATAACATTGTAAGAGAACTTTATCTCTTCCTTAACCAATCTTTTATTTAAGCGATCCCTAAAATCGACAAAGGCCTCCCCCTTTGCCTCTGTATGCAAGGTAAGCTGTGCTGTCTGGCTCAGACTCATATACATATTATCATAGATCACCCGACGTATCCCTGTGATTGGTATAGTTTCCAGTGGTTCCTTGCCAAGAAAATCTTTATCAACCGCTTTTGGTAAGATCTCCTCCTGCTCTCCGACTGCCTCCTTTCCCTTAAGGGTTCCGAGAATATCTTCCCTGATAATCCTGCCTCCAGGGCCAGTACCTTTAATTTCAGCCAGATTCAGTCCATGAGATGAGGCCATAGATCTGGCTAATGGAGACGCCTTTATTCGTTTTTCCGATTCAGCTGGGCCAGGAGGGGTTTCTTCTCTCTTTGTCACGACCTCTTCCTTTGTCTCATCTATCCTTTCATGAGTTGGCATATCTGCAGGATAATTCTTCAGCAGGCTTTCATATTCCTCCCTGTTCTCTGCAAGATAACCTACTGTCTGATCAACATCATATGTTTCCCCAGTCTTTGCAACTGGATGGATAATACCATCAGTAGGGGCGGTAACCTCAAATGTAACCTTATCAGTTTCTATGATGAAAATGGTTTGATCCTTTTTAACTTCATCTCCTGATCTACATTGCCAGCTCAGGAGTTTCGCATCTTCCATAGTGAGGCCTAATTTAGGAATCTTTAACTCAATCATTTATTCCCCCTGATTAACTATTAAGAACTTTTTTTACCCCTTCGACAATATCATTTATCTGGGGAAGAACAAATTTTTCAAGAACCGGACTAAAGGGTATGGGCGTATCCTTGGCTCCAACCCTCACTACAGGGGCATCGAGATAATCGAATAGCTCTTCGCCGATCCTTGCTGCAATCTCAGCACCGAAGCCGCCTGTTAGACAGGCTTCGTGAACTATAAGCGCATGGAAGGTCTTCTTTACTGACTCGGCAATCAGGTCAAAATCAAAAGGCTTTAAGGTTCTTAAATCAATAACCTCTACATCAATGCCTTCTTTGGCCAATTGATCGGCTGCCTCAAGAGATAAATAGACCATCCTTGAATATGTGATAAGGGTTATGTCGTTACCTTCTCGTTTAATATCACCCTTTCCAAGGGGAATGAAGTACTCCCCCTCGGGTACTGGTCCATTCTGTGAAAAAAGCCTTTTGTGCTGAAAGAATATGACCGGGTCATCGTCTCTGATAGATGTCTTTATGAGGCCCTTGACATCTGCAGGTTCTGATGGAACCACTACTTTAAGTCCAGGGGTATGGATAAACCAGCTTTCCAGTGATTGTGAGTGCTGAGCTGCTGCAGAGAGACCACCGCCATCCGGTGCCCAGATTACAAGAGGGATCTTGGCCTGGCCTCCGAACATGTAACGAATCTTGGCTGCTTGATTTGCAATTTCATCCATGGCAGTGGTAAAAAAATCTGCAAAGTGCATGTCAACTAAAGGCCTCATACCAGTTAAGGCTGCACCTACACCAGCCCCTATTATGCATGTCTCTGATATTGGGGAATCGATAATCTTTTCTGGAAATCTTTTGTAAAGACCCTTAAACTGGCCAAATATACCATCATGGGCTGTAATATCCTCCCCAAGGATAAATATAGTCTCATCTCGTTCCATCTCTTCAGCCAAGGCCTCAGCTAAGGCATCGGAACATGATATGATCCTTTCAGTCATTATATCCTCCTTTAGGGATTAACAAAGAGATCTTCTAAAGCCTCTTCCGGTTTTGGAAGAGGGGACTCCTGGGCATATCTTACCGCCTCTTCTATCATAGCGTTTACCTCTTCTCTAAGATCTTTATCTATTTTATCTGAGAGGGTTTCCTCCTTTTTTAGAATAGTTTTAAAAAGCTGAATTGGATCATTCTTGCTTTTAAAGGCTTCAATCTCTTTTTGGGTCCTGTACTTTTGAGGGTCTCCCTCGAAATGTCCTCGATACCGATATGTCTTATTCTCTACAATACTTGGTCCTTTTCCATCTCTTGCCCTTTTGACTGCCTTTCCTACAATTTCCCTGACTTCAAGGATATCGTTTCCATCTGCATTATGACCAGGGATTCCATATGCAGAAGCACGTCCTGCTATGGAACCCCCTGCAAGGGAATAATCTGCCGGTGTTGTGGATGCATAGAGATTATTTTCGCAGACAAAGATGACAGGGAGTTTCCAAATGGCTGCCATATTAGCTGCCTCATGAAATGTTCCACGGTTAGCTGCTCCATCGCCAAAAAAGACAACGCCTACCTGATCTGTCTTCCTCAGTTTGATGGATAGCCCTGCTCCAATGATAATCGGAAAGCCGCCCCCAACTACACCATTGGCACCAAGAATGCCTATTGAGAAGTCGGCAATATGCATTGAGCCACCCTTTCCTTTACAATATCCGGTAGTTCTGCCAAAAAGCTCTGCAAACATCCTCTTTGGGTCAGCGCCCTTGGCAATCATATGACCATGACCCCTATGAGTACTGGCAACGTAATCGTCCTTGTTAAGCACAGAACAGGTCCCCACAGAGGAGGCCTCTTCACCAATGGAAAGATGGATGAAACCAGGTATGAGATTTTTTGCAAAAAGTTCCCCAGCCTTTTCCTCAAAGGCACGGACTGTCAACATATTTTTATAGAGAGACAATTTTTTTTCTTTAGTAATTTTCACTTTTTTACCCCTCTTTTGGAAAAAATACCTTCATATCTACCTCTGGGTCATAGGCTCTGATCATATGGATTCCCTCTACCCGACTGACCATCACCTCACAGGTGATTAATGCCGGATTTTTCCCTTTTATCAGGTGACCCCCATAAACATTTCCCTCTTTATTGCTTATCACACCATGCAGATGGACAAAGATCTCACCTCCTTCTTCCTGACCGATACTGCCTTGGCCAGAGAGTAACTCTAATGGCCCTTTAATTACCTTGGGATCACTGTAACCATCACCGATCTTGCTATTCATAGGGACAGCAATCAAAAGAGAAGCCCTTTGGAGGCTACCAATACAACAGGTAATCGCACCACTTTTGATATCCAGATTATGGCAAACCTCCTCAATTCCTTCAATGATGTCTGATCCAGGTAGAACCCTGATCATAACCACTCTTGAAAGATGTCCTTCTGAAAAGGTTATCCCCATCCTTTTTCCCCCTCTTGAAACCTACTTTGGAACTCTATCATTAAGTTGAAAGTAAACTAAAGTGTCTAAAGTGAGTTAAAATTTTAGATTGAATATTTTTACTTTAGGCACTTTAGCCCTGGCCCAGACCTGGTAAAATCTAACTTAGCAAAGATAAACCAGGATTGGTGATACATCATAAGCAAGCATATATTCAAATCACGTCGCACCAGGGCGGGCTCACTTTAGGCATTTTAGGCACTTCTCTTATGGCGTATACAACCCCGCCTTAACCGGCAGGTACATGGACAATGCAGGCACCAGAGAAAGAATGAGCAAAACGATGACATCCATGATCACAAATGGTATTGCCTGTTTGGCTATGGAGTCTAAATCCCCCTTAATCAAGTTGGCTGCTGTGAATAGATTAACACCCACAGGAGGGGTTGCCTGACCAATAGCTAGGGCTGCAATAAAAATAACACCATACCATAGAGGATCAATTCCAAAGGCGGCCAGCACCGGCATGAGGATGGGCATGATAAGGTAAGAGATGGAGATTGCATCCAGGATCATGCCCAGACCCAGCAGCAAGAAGTTTACCAAGATGATCATGACCACGGCATTAGGTGATATTCTTATAATGAATTTGGCCGCAATATCTATAACGCCGATAACTTCTGCGGTCCAGGTAAAGATTCCTGCAAATACAACAAGGAACATTATCACTGAGCTTGTGACACTGGCATCAACAAGGATCCTTACAAAATCACGCCATGAAACAGAGCGGTAAATAAAAATAGCCACAAACAGGCTGTAGAAAACGGCAACAACAGCTGCTTCCGTAGGGGTAAATATCCCCGCGTAAATGCCTCCTAAGATTATGACAGGCGTGAGGATGGCCCATATGCAGCCTTTAAGGGCAATCACGATCTCTTTCAGCGTCCCTCTTCTTTCCAGACCACGGTATCCCCTTTTTCTTGATATAAGATAGGCCACAATGACCGTGCCAGCCCCTGTGATTAGGCCAGGAATAATGCCTGCAACAAAAAGGGCGCTCACCGAGACACTGGTAATGTTTCCGTAGATTATAAAGGCAATACTTGGGGGAATGATGATAGAGATGTCAGAAGAATTGGCAATGGTTGCTCCTGCGAAGTGTTTATCATATCCATGCTTTATCATGGGGGCTAAGAGAATCAATCCCACGGCCGCTGTTGTTGCCGGCCCTGATCCGGAGAGCGATCCCCAGAACATACAGGTAAGTACAGCCACCATTGCCAGACCTCCTACGGCCTTTCCCACTAAGAGTTCAAAAAAATGGGCAATAGTCTTTGCAAGACCAGCTTGTTCAAGAATAACCCCGGCTAAAACGAAAAAGGGAATTGCAAGCAGGGGAAAGGAAGCGATTCCAGAGGAAAAATTTACCCCTAACATGCCTATTCCAAGATCAAACTGATAGATGGTGACAACAGCGGCTATCCCAAGGGCTGTCCCAATAGGGAGCCCCAAGGCCATAAGTATGAGGAAGGCAAGGAAAATAACCAGAATCTCCATTACCTTTCTCCTTCCCTGTGCAGTCTGTCTAATCGAGTAGACGCGTCTCTGTAGATGCCTGCGAACACAAAAACGGAAAAAACCGGAACGCCGATGTAGTAAATTGTTACCGGGATGCCCAGGGCTGCGGATGTTGCGTGAAATAGTGTCATTTCTTCATATATGGCCTTGATCATGTATACATCCACAAGGATAAAAAGGAGGGAACTAAGCGCTGAACTGAAAAGGATGACCAGTTTTTTAAATCTTCTTGGAAAGATATTGTATAAGGTAACCATCCCGAGCTGCCCCCCACGTTCAAATGCGATCCCTGAACCGACTACAGTCATCCAGACAAAAAGATTAATGGTGATTTCCTCGGTTGCTGCAAAGGAAAAGTGCAACAGATAGCGACTGACAACATTAATAAAAGCAATAGACGCCATTGTAAAGAGCAGGATAGCAGCTATCCAATAATCTATTCTGATCCGCTTGTTGGTTTGTCCCATTCAATTCCCCCTTTCAAAAAACCCCTGGGAAGTAAGTGAATTCCCAGGGGTTTTCCATTTAGTGGAAGCTATTTGGACATATCGGTCTTGGCCTTTTCATAGATATCTTTTCCGATCTTGGGAATCCATTTCTCGACAACTGGCCTAGTGGCCTTAACAAAGGCATCACGCTCTTTATCTGTAAGAAAGGAAACCGTCATTCCCTTGCTCTCCAGCCATTTAACGGGTTCGGGTACCTTCATTGTATGATTGAATTCATTTTTCAGTATATTGAGTGACTTAGCCTCGTCAAGCCCTGCACGACAGAGGGCTGTTTCAAAGCGCCCCGATTCTTGGGCAGCCTCCCGGATCGCTTTTTGTATATCTTTGGGGAATGCGTTCCATTCTTTTTTGTTCCAGTATATGATTAAAGGGTCTACAAGGTAGTTCCAGAAGGTCGCATACTTGTGGTACTGAAAGATCTGAATAGGAACAAGAACGCCAACAGGATTCTCCTGGCCGTCCACAACACCCTGTTGAAATGCCGTTACTGCATCGCCCCAGTTCATGTTCACAGGGTCAGCGCCTAATTGCTTGAACGTATCAATGAAAATGGGGCTGCCCACAACACGAAGCCTCAGATCCTTCACGTCTTCAGGCCTGCGTATTTCCCTTTTACTGTTTGTAACCTGCCTGAATCCATTTTCGGCCCAGGCAAGGCCCACGAGACCCTTTTTCTTCATGAGATTGAAGATGGCCTTCCCTGTTGCGCCTTTTTCCATTTTATCGAGGTTCTCAAAGTTGTTGATAAAAAAGGGAAGGTGAAACACGTTCATTTCAGGAAAGACCGGAGAAATATTAATAGTGGATTCGTATGCACAGTCGATAACACCATTGGCAACCAGCTGGGCCGACTTCAATTGTGCCCCTTTAAGAAGCACACTGGCATAATAGGGTTTGACATTAATCTGCCCGTTTGTCTTCTCCTTCACCAGCTCGGCAAACTTGGTGGCTCCCATTCCCCAATAAAATGTAGGGCCCACATTAAGCTGCAATTTGTACTCTTTTTTGTATTTGGCTGCATCGCTTAAGTGTGGAAAGAGCATTAATACAGAAAAACATAGGGCAAAAACCAAAATACATGTAAGATAGCTTGTTTTTCTTGTCATCATGCCTCACTCCTTTCTGTTTATGTTGGATGTTAAAGGTTTATTCTATTAAAATTCACCTCCTTTCTTTGTGAATTGGGTTGAACGGCTTTTCTCGCATTGACGGTCTTTGGGATATCATCATTCAGCATTCTTCTTGCGATTCTCTCTCGATCTCTGTACAGGAAGGTCTTCATGCTGGAAGGTCCCGGTCCACTTACCAGGGATCAAGTGTACGTGCAATGACCTTCCCGATTTTTGTCCCACCCCAATAGCCTTGTGGGGAATGTTACCATTCCAGTAAGCCGCATTACCCCTCTTTAAAATGAATTCCTTTGTTCCTAGCGTCAATTTTATCTTGCCTTCAAGTACATACATGAACTCTTGCCCGTCATGGATTCTCGCCTCGACCTCTTCCTCCTCACCCACATACTTTACAATGGCTGGCTCCATAAAGGGGTTTTTCATTCCTTCGGCCAGGAGTTCGAGTTCATAAGCAATCCTCCCCTGCGGCCCAGATTTGGAGACAACCACATGGCGGTCACCCGGGTTAGTGATGATGAAGCCTTTTTCCTCTTGATCTTGAAAGAAATATCCTATTTCCGCCTTCAGAGTATCAGAGATAACCTGCAAAGTCGGTATGGAGGGCATAGCAAGGCCATTCTCGATCCTGGAAAGAAGGCCAGAGGAAAGCCCGGTAGCGTCTGCTAGCTTTTTCTGAGGTAAGCCTGATTCTTTGCGAAGCTCTTTTACTTTACTTCCGATCCTTCTGGCTAAGTCATCCCTGTTTTCCATAGTGTCTTTTTCTCAGTTGAATGCCAAATTAACCAAACAGAAGCTTTAAAAAGATTTTGCATTTTTGTAAATACTTTAATTATATTACTTTTTCACGTAAGGCTATAGTAACGATTTGTCAAGAAGTAAATTAATATTTCTAAATTTAATTTACAAATGTGCAAATATAATAATTAAATCAATTTGCATAATTTCAACATTATCAGCAATATTCTCTCTGCTCGGAAGACTGAGTCTCATCTCCACAAACATAGCAACGCCGTCACAGGCACCGGGAATGCCCCATTCCAACGGGACTCCTCCGGCATCTCTGATCCCTCTTTTTACCTCCTGGGTTAGTTCATTCAGGTGGATATGGCCGGGAATAATATCGTTGTAGCTATTTGCAACACCAATGAAGGGTTTATCCAGATCAAAATCTTCCTCTTTTAGACCTGAAGACAGTAATAATGCACGGTGCGGTAAGGTTTCAATGTTCTTTTTTAATATGTCTGATCGCATTATACCTGCCTCCTAGCGAAGCTCTAACTCAAACTGACAAGGCCTAAAGAGCATAATCCCTCCTGAGGCAGAGGTCAATTTATATTACATTGGGTTACGTAAAATGGTTGCGATCCGCCCTGCGACTTGAAGGAAAAAGCTGACGCTGTAATGCTTCATAGGAAAAAAATGGAGAAATCAGTCTCTCTTAGTAAGGCTGGGGCAGTGTTACAATGCCAGAATGGTCTGCCTGCAATCGGTTTTCGGCCGTTTGTACGTCCCGAAAAATTTTTGTCGGGACCGTTTCGAGTTGCGCAGCCTACTCATCATTTTTCATTGAGCGTCTTAAAAATCCTGGCCCAGACCCCTGGCCCAGACCTGGCTTTGAAAGAGTAGGTTTATTTCTACAGATACCGTAATCTTTACAAGGCATGATACTGTTCCTGTGTTGTCGCGCCAGGGCGGGCTGGCATGCAAGGATTTAGTTATATAAATACCAATTCTAAGGTATTACGGAAATAGTATTTTGTAACTATGAAGTCGTGCCAGGGCAGGCTTGGCATAAACCCGCCTCAGATAAATTTTACAATCTTGGCCTATATAGACGGTTAATTTGCATAGACTAAAAAAGTTAAGCTGCCTCTTAACCTGAAAGGAGTAGTGGTTTATAGCCGAATAGTTTGGGAATAACCATAATCAAGGATTCCCAATAGGTTACAATAAGGAGCACAATGATGGAGGCCAAGAGGAAAGGGAGTATGGCCTTGGTGATTTGTTCGAGTTTTATCTCTCCGATAGCACACGCAATGAAAAGGCATACCCCAACAGGGGGGGTGGTGAGGCCAATCACCAGATTAAGCACAATAATAACGCCAAAATGGAGGGGATCTACTCCTATTTTGTTCATTAGAGGAAGTAAGACCGGGGTCAGAATGATCAGGGAAGCTGTGGTTTCCATGAATGTCCCCACCATGAGCAAGACGATATTTACAAGTAGGAGAATGGCGATGCGGTTGTGGGTTATGTTAATGACCGCCTCAGTTATATATTGTGGAATCTCTTCGCTGGCCAGGAGCCATGAAAAAATACTCGCGGTTCCGATGACCAGCATAACCAGCGAGCTTGTTACAGCGGTATTTATTATGATTTTTGGCAGATGGATAGGCCTAATATCACGGTACACAAACAGGCTAATGATAAGGGCATAGAACACGGCGACGCAAGCACTTTCGGTAGGGGTGAATATTCCAGTTAAGATCCCTCCCAGGATGATGAGGGGCATCATCAGAACCAGTGCTGCATCAAAAGTCGCCTTTAAGGCCTCCCTGACTGATATCAGAGATCCCTTAGGATAATTTCTTTTACGAGCGTAATAGGCAACCACACCCATTTGGGAGAGCCCTAACAATACCCCTGGAATAATGCCTGCCAGAAAAAGGGAGGCGATAGAGACCTCTCCCAGAACACCGTAAATAATAAAGGGTATCGAGGGAGGCACGATGGGCCCAATAGTTGAGGATGTAGCTGTGACCGCGGTTGAGAAATCAACATCATATCCCTCTTTTTTCATCGCTGGGATGAGGATCGACCCAACAGCGCTCGTATCCGCTACAGCAGCACCAGTGATCCCCGCAAAAAGCATGCTGATGACCACATTGATGTAAGCTAGCCCCCCTCGGAACGACCCTACAAGAACATTACAGAAGATCACCAATCTCTGTGTCATTCCCCCAGCGCTCATGATGTTGCCGGCAAGAATAAAAAATGGTACTGCCATTAGTACCGGGTTATCCATTCCGGTGAATATGCGCTGGGCAGCTAACATATGAGGGATTTCACCCACTGAAAAAAAAGCCACAAACGGAGTGAGCCCCAAAACAAAGGCAACGGGGACACCTATAAGAAGAAAAAACGCAAAAGAGATGAGCAAAGTCAGGATTACCATTTGATTTACCTTCCAATTACTCCGGCATTATGGCTACCACGTTCTACCATCTCCTTTAATCGTAGGTAAATAAAGGTAATTTCGTGGATTAACATGATCAAAGAACCAATGGGAACAGCCATATACGGCCATGACATTGGAATGCGCATGGCAGGACTCAATTGATGACGGGTTATCATGACCAGGCAGATGCCTCCCCAAAATAACACCCCGAGGAAGGCAGCAATAAAAATCTGTACAAACAGGGACGTCTCTATTCGAATTCCTTTAGGAAACTTATCTGTAAAGAATGTTACAGCGATATGTTCACCCCTCTTCAGAGCGACACCGGCCCCTAGCAAGGAAGACCATACCAAGCAATACCTGGCGAACTCCTCTGTCCAGAAAAGAGGAAGGGGAAGAACATATCGGAAGATGACCTCGGCAAAGACTACTACAGCCATGATGGAGATAATAATAACGATTACTATTTCCGCAATTCGATTGACTATATCGCTTATTCGCCTCATTTTTCATTAATTAAGGGAAGTATGAAACTCTTCCCTTTCCAATGTATGAGATTTTGCCAGAGTACCCTGTGCTGTGCAGGGAGATGAATTGCTCTTGTTTAGGGAATTTGGGGAATAAATTTCCCCACATATGATTAAAATGTCCTTTTTTACCCCTTAGCCCTGTGAGCTGAGCGTTTCATTTCGTTTCCGTGATTTTTTTGATCACCGGCTCCCAATATGGATACTGTTTAATGTATTTATCATAAACTGGCTGCATGGCCTTGAAGAAGCTGCCTTTATCCACAGTCTTGACATCTAACCCCCAGGCCTTTAGATCCTTAAGCTGTTTCTGTTCGTTATCTCGAATGATTTTTCTTTCAAAAGCGGCCCCCTCTACAGCCGTTTTGATGAAAAGCTTCTGCCATTCTGGCTTGAGGGAATTAAATTTCTTTAAGCTCATGGTCAATGGTGCGGGTGAATAAAAGTGTCCAGTGAGGCTCAAATACTTTTGAACCTCGTTTAGTTTATAGGCGTGAATGATGGCAACCGGGTTTTCCTGTCCATCAATCACTTTTGTTTGAAGGGAAGTATACACTTCACCCCAACTCATGGGGACTGCTTGGGCACCGAGTTGGCGAACAGAAGCGAGGTGAACTGGATTTTCCATTGTTCGAAACTTCAGTCCCTTGAAGTCCTCGGGTTTTAACAAAGGACGGGCTGAATTGGTGAAATTCCTAAATCCGTTCTCAAAGAAGGCAAGACCCTTAAGCCCACTTTTCTCCAAATCATCCAAGAGTTTTCGCCCAATAGTACCGTCAAGCACTGCGTCAACATGCTTGTAGTCTCGAAAAAGGAAAGGTAAGTCCAAAACCATCATGCTTGGGCTAAAGCCAGAAATAGGTCCTGTAGCAGTTACGGCTAGATCAATATTCCCAATTTGCATCCCTTCAAGAAGCTCTCTTTCCCCTTTTCCGAGTTGGCCTCCCGGAAAGACACGGATGTCAACAGCTCCTCCAGTAGCATCTTTGATGCGCTTGGTAAATTCCCTCGCACCCACATTATAAGCGTGCTTTGCTGTGGTAACCGTAGCGAGTTTCAACTTAATTGTCTTTTTTTGTGCAACGACATTTAATGGCAAACAGACAGCCAACAGTAAACATACAATGGAAAAAAGCACTCTTTTCATGATTAATACCTTCCTATAGTAAAATAATTTAAGGTTAGAATTTAGTATTTAGTATATCTTATTTTTCTTATCATCTACTTAGCCATTTTAGGGTGGAGTTTTACTGGAATTCAAAATATCCTTTAGGCCTTTATGTATAAATAATCACTCCACCAACTCGATTGTATACTAACTTCCAGTACCAATAGCTTTCTTCAAAAGTGTCTGCAACATTTCGCTCACTTTCTCGTCTAAGGTGCCTTTTTCCATGGCAATAGGGATAGTCTTCAGCCCCAGTTCTGCGTAAAGTTTCAAAATGGAAGGATCTTTTTCTTTTAAAGCGAAAATATGCTTTTCAATGGTGCTTACATCCCCACGTGCAATAGGCCCGGTAAGACAGTTGGGTAAGCCAATGTTATTGATATTTTTAATGTTTCCCTGGATCAAGGGCATAAGAATCTTAGTTGACTGAGTAGTAGGTACATCAAAATTCTGAAATAGATCCGTAGCTACCTTCAATAGAGTAACAAAGTAATTACTGGCAAAGACTGCTGCGGCATGATAAAGGGCTTTATTTCCGGGTTTGAGCACAATCCAGTCGCACCCTATGGTTGAAGCCATCTCTTTTAGGCTGTCCAGCAAAGAACCTTGCGCCTCGATGGCAAAGGTGGAACCGGGTAAATTTTTTATAGCCTGATCAACGCTGGCAAATGCCTGGCAGGGATGGAACGAGCCAACCATGGCACCAGATTTTTTTGCCGGATCCAGTATATCGATCGAAGCGGCACCGCTGCAATGAACTACATTCTGCTCAGGACGCCATGTAAGCTCTGAAGCTACAGTAGGAATTGAATCATCCGGAGTCGTTATAAAAACATGATCTGCGGTGTTTGCCACTTCCTGCGCGGTCTTGAAAACGTGGCAGCCTGGCACCAGATCCAGCAATTTCCTAGCAGCAGTTAAGTTCGTATCAGTCACGGTAATTACAAGATACCCGCCCTTAAAAAGTGTTGTAGCCAAAGCTGTACCCACTTTACCCGCGCCAATGAATCCAACTTTTTGCTTCTTCATGGCATGCTTATCCTTTCAATATATTGAAAAATATCTCGTAAGCTCAATACTCTTTTTAGTGAGATAGCTGTTTGTTATCGATGGATAATCTTGTTGCAAAAAAAATAAACTTTTTTCACGTGCCAGATTTTTTCTGACGATCTTTTTTACGAGCATGGCTAATTTCATAAAACTTATTAAGATCTTGTCAAGGAGTATCTGTTGAAAATTATATATAAAATAATTTCAGATGAAAATATCAAACTAATGGTAAAAAAGAAAGAGATTATGTGTTGGCTTTACGAGGATATGATAGAGAACTTTCATGTATTATTCAATTTTTAGTGCGCGCTGGGAAAGCTTGCTTTCTTTTTTTCTCAATTTACGAGTTGCTATTTAAGGCTGAATGATTATAATAAAGAGTTATTTTTTATATTTAAATTCTTAAAGGAGAGAGTGTATGTTTGGTGAAGAAAAAGATATAACGTTTACTGGTAGTAGTAAATATGTGTTGGATAATGAGCTGGCAAAAATCGTAAATATCACTATGGCCCTCGAGATGCCTCTTCTTTTAAAGGGAGAGCCAGGCACTGGAAAAACAATGCTTGCCTATGCAATTGCTGAGAGTCTCAATATGCCTCTCATTGTGTTAAATGTCAAATCGAGCATGAAACTAATTGATGCCCTTTATCAGTATGATACCCTGACACGCCTGAACGACAGCAGGTTTGGGGATTCAAAAAGGAATGTAAGCAACATTGAGGAATATATCAAGATGAGCAAAATCGGTCAGGCATTTGTCTCAAACGAAAAGGTGGTTCTTTTAATAGATGAGATAGACAAGGCGGACACTGATTTCCAGGATGATATGCTTGATGTGCTGGATCAGATGCAGTTTGATATCCTCGAGATTGATAAAACCATTAGCGCAAAGAATCGGCCGGTAATAGTTATTACATCTAATGCAAAAAAGGATCTCTCAGACCCATTTTTAGGAAGATGTAATTTCCATCATA
>Ga0315545_1001024_pt1 | contig 28484 bp, 26 predicted proteins | sample SalMarSW160210MG_FD_203096 | JGI IMG/M metagenome (GOLD analysis project Ga0315545, IMG submission 203096) | Salt marsh sediment microbial communities from the Plum Island Ecosystem LTER, Massachusetts, United States - Salt Marsh Sediment SW1602-10 ...
AAGCGGCAACGCATGCGCCTGTATTGCCGGCTGAGATCACCGCATCGGCCTGGTCTCTTTTGGCCAGTTTGGCGATGACTGCGATCGAACTCTTCGGATTTTTCCGCAGACTCTCTATCGGTGTTTCGTCCATGCCTATAACATCAGGAGCATCAATCACAGTGACCGTATCTTTCCGATATCTAAGCTCAGAAAGCCGGGACTCTATGTTTTCCTTTGGCCCGACGAGCAACACCTCATCGTTCTTATCCAGCAGCTCAATTGACTCCAACGCACCAGCGATAATCGCCTCTGGTGCGTTATCGCCACCCATTGCGTCAATTGCTATTCGCATTTTTAGCTGCTTTCCTCCTTGCCGAGCTTCAACGTGATATTGCGATTTACGTAGCCACAATTCGAACACGCTGCGTGCGGTAACTTAGCCTGGCCGCATTTTGGGCACAGCGAATAATTTACAGCTCTCAATCGATGATGACTTCGACGCGTTCGAGTCCTGCTTTTGCTTGTTTTTTTAGCTGGTAACATTCTCTAACCTAATAAATGACATCCAAACAAAAGTGCCTAAGTGTTATATTTTTAACACTAAAAACCCTTCAAATAATTGCTTAGAGTCGCTTTGTCAAGCCAATTTTGCCTTCAATCAAGCTCAAAACCGGTAGAATCTTGTTTTTGTCACGTTTTAGGTTGTATTCAATCCTTAGTCCGCCAATTCGTTCTGTCGGTACTCACACAACCCAGTGTCTCCATATAAAGCAAATGGCTTAATTTTGTATTGCTATGATCCTGAAGTTTCTCGTTGAAATTCCCTTTAGAATATTGTAGAAATTGATAAAGTTGTCTTTGGGTCGTACTTCACTGGCAGGGCGGCCCTTAGATTAGAAAATGTAGCCAAAATTTTTTGTGTATTACGGCTGGTTTGATTATGGCACGTTATCGTCGCGGAAAAAAGGCACTTTATGAAGTGATGAGCAAAAGCCCCACCAAGCCTGGTAAGGGTAAGGCCGTGGAACCTTTACGCTCCAAGCAGTCAAAGCGCGACCAGCAACCGACCACCGCTAAAGAAGATAAATCATTGTCCACGCGTAAAGCCGGATGGCGCAGAACCCCCAGGCTCTTTCAGCTCAATGCCGGCCGAATCGAGGTTTCAATACCTTATCAGCTTGCAATAGCACTGCTGCTCGGCCTAATACTTATCATTTTAGTAGCATTTCGTCTGGGCCAGATTAACCAGAGGGCAAGCAATTCCACCACCGGTATGCCAGAAGCAGATGAGATAAACGTAGCCGACCGAGCATCGGCACGCATGGATTCCATCCCCGCACCAACGCGAGCATTACCGCCTGCTGCCGGCGGGACCGATTCAACCGAGGCAAAGGGCGACCATGTGATTGTTCTGGTTCAGTATCAGCAACGCTCGGATTTGGTTCCGGTCCAGCAGTATTTTGCCGGTTATGGAATCGAGACCGAAATTCTCAAGCAGGGTGGCTGGTACTTTTTGATTACGAAGGATACATACGACAATCCGGAAAAAAACGGAACAAATGGCTATTTCGCAAAACAAAAGATAATCCAGCTCGGTGCAAACTATAAAGCGCCACAGGGCTATGAGACTTTTGGTATGGAGCCGTTTCACGATGCTTACGGCATGAAATTTGAAAATTAGTTCGGGAGAAACGCTGAATGTCTATTGATCGTTCTTTAAAAGTAAAAGGTGTCTTAAGCAGGCATCGAAATGTCCTCTCGCGGGCTGAGCGTATCGAGCAGTTGAAGGAAGAAGAACGCTGGATGGAGGGCAGCCCTGTAATAGGTCTGCCCAAGGTGGCCCATCGCAAGAGTCACGCAGGCCGAAAGGCCAAAGAAGCTCTAGTCACGGCAGCCGAAGCTATGCCTACCGCCGAAACGGAAGAGACAAAAGAGAAAGAAGCTTAATTCGTATTGCGTATATCGTATCGCGTATATCGTATTGCGTATATCGTTTATATGATGTGTGTATAGAGAGGACGCTTTGTGAATAGAAACCGCTGTTTGGTTGAATGAGTGCTAAGAGCCTCTATCAAAATGAACAACATCGGGCTTTTCAGTGCTAATATGACTAATATGAACAGTTCCAAGTCTTTTCGTTAGAGCCTCTAAATTAAGACTTGGTTCGCAATAGCAGCAGGGGGGTAAAGTCAACCAATGAAAATTTATCAATTGCAAACTGTAAATTGACTATTTGCAAATCCCGACATGGTGACGTCGCTACAGTGAGCGTCCCAAATCTAATATCATTATCCCCGCGCATATCTTCACGAATAAATGCACAATAGCTCGAATTTCAATCGAAAATGTGGTAACATGAATAATAGAAGGTACAACAATGACTATCGACAAAAAAAAGCCACCTCGACACAGCGTTCGAGCCTTCACATTGATCGAGCTATTAGTTGTCATGGCAATCATAGCACTATTAATGGCGATTCTGACGCCAACTCTGCGAAGAGCTAAGGAAACAGCACGCGACACTATATGCAGGTCTAACCTCAGAGATGTCGGATTGGCTATACTGGTCTACCTGGATGGCCATGGCCGTAAAATGCCGGATTCTAGCCTTACGAACGGATTTTTCTGGTACGATTCATACAAACGAATAAGGAGTACCGACGACGCCGATGCCTATTGGGGCGTGGCCTACAAAGACTACATAAAAGAAACCAAAATCTTCGGCTGTCCCAGCTACAGGCATGTCGCCGAGCTGATTTATCCCGATGATCCTGACCTAATCCACGAAGCCGCCTACGGCCTTAACACTAATGTCAGCGGCAAGCTGACCACTCAGATACGAGGGCACGCCGAATTTATTGTCTGCCATGACCACGTCGAGCCGAAAATGGAGCAGGGCAGTGTCGATATGTTCCACAACGATGGGCTTGGCACGATGAATCTAACTCATTACCGGCAGGGCGGTGAACGCGAACGCTTTTATCGCGGCATCTTTAGACACAATATCAGAGTGAGTGAGCCCTTTAGGACCGGCGGCAGTGCGAATATCCTCTGGCTCGACGCCCACGTCTCTCGCCTTAACGAAACCACCGGCGACGACGTTCCCGAATACTGGTACACCGGCGAAAAATAACACAAGCAGATACCATACAGTGGTAATCCTCTATCATTTAGCGTATAAGTAATCAGGGGAATTGCTATCTAATTCCCAAAATTCTTTTATCCTATCGATTTCTGCCTGTGTGATTAGTTGCCATTTAGTTTTTGCCTGCTGTTTTAACAATTGGTTCAGGATTTTTTTTCTTGCCTCAAGCGTTAATGGGCCTGGGCCGGGGCTTCCATTTCTATGGCGTGTACATCGGTAATCTGGATCATCGCGAACCTGGGCTAGCCAATTCCTAAAGTCAAGGAGGGGGCTTAATTCTGGATGACCATCTTTAACCATAGCGGTAACTGCATGGTCTTTTCTTACAACTGTGCATGTCCAACAACCAAATCTCCCCCTGCCAACGGCGCCATGGCCGGGTATCGTTGAGGTATCACCAGAAGCTGATCTGTAAAGGGAAATCAACCTGTTGACGTCAATACTTTGGGGAATCTGTTTCTGCTCAAGTGTGGTCCAAATTTGCCGGGTCGTGTAACGAATGATGGGAGCATATATTTTAGTTCTCGCGGTACCTCTTTGTCGAAAAAAGTACTTATTTTGCGTCTGACAGCGAGATAGTAGCCTATCCCTCTCAACACTTTCCCCTTGTCTGAGTCCTAAGAGGACAATATTTTGACTATCTCTGGCCGGGGCTATTAACCTCTGTACTGGACCCGTACGAAGACGGTCTGTGCACCAACGAAATTTGTTAGTAGGAGGAGGATATCCTCGGCCAATGACTTTAACAAAATATCTATCATCTAGCCTTGGCCTAACGATTTTCGTGGCGATTGGGATATCATAATATTTGGCTTCAGATGATATGCCACATAGGGTTTTATTTACGAAATGTTTGATAAGGGGAATTTCAACTCCTGTATCAGCAAAGACAACTTTTACTTGCTTTTTTGGAGACTTTATTTCGGTAATGGATATGAAAACCAAGCTGAGAAGAGCAGATGAGTCTTTCCCCCCACTGAAACATAAAAACCAAGGAGAACCAGGACGTTTATACTCTCTTTTTATTGCTTCGATAGTCCGGCGATCAAAATTACTTATCATTTTTCTTTAGATTTTTTGATATATCTTTTAATTTCTGCTGAAGATCTTTTCTGTATATTAACTCAATAAACTCTAATTGCTCATTTGACATGTTAATGTGTTTTTCTGTGATCTTTGGTATTGGGAGCCTTGATACAAGAAATGCAAATAATGCAATAGCAATCAAAACAAGATATTTAGCATTATGGAAGTATATAAAGAAATGAAAATAGATTACTATCATTAGTAAACTTATAATGGCAAGATCAGATAAACTACTCAAAATAAGACCGTTTAGTCGTACACCATTGGCTTTGTCCTTTAGCGATTCATCATTGTCAATGAAATGATAGAAAATGTGCATTAACGTTCTATCTTTCCGTAGCTTATTTTCAACAATCAAGACTTCTGGAACATTATTGCAGATCTTGATAAGCTTGTTTTTTATATTGTCATTAATTTTGTCCCTTGATTTCTGAAAGAAATACTTTTGCAGACCTAAAATGTAATCGACAATGTAATAAATAGCACCAAATGTAAAAATAATGATTAGATACTGTAAACCATCTATTGATTTTAAGGAGGTCCCAAGCGACTGTAATGTCAAGTCTTTTAGAAATAGCGGTAAGAAGGAAATGATAAACATTATTCCTGGTATCATTATCCTCATTATTTTCAATGTTTCCTTGCTCATTTTTGCTTCCTCCCATTAGAAGGACCTATAATAAGGATCCTATCCGCTTTTACTTTCATGAGAAATGAGAACCCCAGTTGCGGTTTTTTGTATATTTCGTACAAAGATATTTGTCGGCACTTTATAAAGCACACTTGATTATGTGTTTTGTTCCTGCCATGAAAAAATAAGTTAATTCAGAGGATATACCTGAGCCAAATATTTATTTCCTGTACATTTTCGATTTGGATTTTCTGGTTATCGCCGGTAAGATAATCGCGAAAAAGGCTCAACGTCATTTCGAGCGAGCCGAAGGTGAGTCGAGAAATCTGGTATTAGTAGATTTCTCCACTTCGCGTCCCTTAGGGACACTTCGGCCGAAATGACATCAGGTTTTTTCTAAAAAAATTTGAAAATGAAAAACATAATTGCTGAAAGGACAAGTAAAATTGATGCCAGTGGGATACGGAAGGTCTTTGCGCTGGCTGAACAGTTAGAGGACCCGGTTAATTTTTCGATAGGTCAGCCGGACTTCGATGTGCCGGATACGCTTAAAGAAGAAGCTATTAAAGCGATCCGAGAAGGCTCTAATAAATACTCCCAAACGGCAGGGGACTCCATCTTAAGAGAGAAGATTAGCGAATTAGTAACAAAAGAGATCGAGTGGGAAAATCCAGCAGTGCTGGTAACGAGCGGTGTAAGTGGGGGTCTGCTGTTGGCTTTTATGGCCCTTATTAATCCGGGCGATGAGGTAATCATACCCGATCCGTACTTTGTAATCTATAAGCATATCGTAAATCTATTAGGCGGAAAATGCGTCTTTGTCGATAGCTATCCCGATTTCGGCCTGCCAGTCGAGAAAATCGCACAGGCTATAACCGAAAAAACAAAAATGATAATCCTCAATTCACCCTGCAATCCGACCGGCGTCGTTTACGCCGAGCAGCAGATAAAGGCCCTGGCAGAAATCGCTGCCAAAAAGGATGTACTCGTGCTCACCGATGAGATATACGAGCGGTTCTGTTACGAAGGAAAGTGCACAAGTATAGCCTGCTACTACGAAAAAAGCCTTGTGCTGCGGGGCTTTAGCAAATCTTACGCTATGACCGGCTGGCGGCTGGGATATGTTGCTACACACGAGTCTCTAAGGCCCATCATCGAAGAGATGACTAAAATCCAGCAGTATACCTTCGTCTGTGCTCCAACGCCTTTTCAAAAGGCTGCTATCGCAGCACTAAATTATGATGTCACCGACTTAGTCAATAGCTACCGAAGAAAAAGAGACCTGCTCTACGAAGGCCTGAAGGAAAAATTCGAGTTCGTAAAGCCTGGCGGTGCATTTTATGCCTTCGTCAAAGCTCCAACCGAATCCGCAACCGAATTTGTCGAACGAGCGATTAAGAACAATGTATTGATTATTCCCGGAAATGTCTTTAGCGAAAAAGACACACATTTTAGAATAAGTTACGCTACAGATGACGATAAAATCCAAAAGGGGGTCGAGATACTTCGCGGCCTTTGCTAACCGCAAAACCTCTTTAGGGACACATTTTACCGGCTCGCGGAGAAACTGCCTTGACGGTCTCTACAAAAACGGTTAAAAGTAGCGCGCGGTTGATGGGTGTTGCCGCCCTTGGGGAGAGTAGCTGGGCGTGTGATTCTACTATCTCTGTAGGCAGTTAGCATGATAAAGGACATGATATTCGGCACAGTAGGGGGGCTGGGGCTTTTCCTTTTTGGCATGGGCTTGATGTCCGACGGCCTAAAAAAGGTCGCTGGCCAAAAGCTCAGGCACTTGCTCGAATCCCTCACGAAGCGCCGCATCATAGCCGTTCTGGTCGGCGCTGGCGTGACATGCCTTATTCAATCCAGTTCCGCCACCACTGTTATGACCGTTGGATTTGTAAATGCAGGTCTGTTGACCCTCAAACAGGCCCTGTGCGTTGTCCTGGGAGCAAATATCGGCACTACATTTACAGCGTGGCTCGTGTCGGCCTTTGCGATGTTTAAGATAACCGCATACGCTCTTCCAATCGTGGGGGTAGGCTTTCTAATGAGCCTCCTCGGCAAAACTCAAAAGACTAAAAGTATTGGCCAGACCCTTATCGGCTTCGGCATATTGTTCATTGGTATACACTTTATGAAAGAGGCCTTCGGCCCGCTAAAAGACAACGGACAGGTACAGGAGGCTCTGATATGGCTCGGCCAAAATCCGCTTCTGGCGGTCTTAGCCGGGGCCGCTATAACAATGCTTCTGCAAAGCAGCTCGGCATCTATTGCTGTGATCCAGATGCTGGCCTTCCAGGGCGCTTTCGGAACGGACTGGGAACTCGTCTTGCAAGTTGCAATACCTTATATTCTCGGCGACAATATCGGGACAACAATCACAGCACAATTAGCAGCTCTTCGTACATCAAGAAATGCAAGGCGCACAGCAATGGGCCACACGATGTTTAACGTCATAGGCGTACTTTATATGCTGCCGCTGGTCTGGGTCGGATGGTTCGGTAATGTTGTCGAATGGATCACGCCTTTCAAGCTCTCACAGAATACCATAATGGTTCACATAGCTGTTGCGCACAGCACCTTCAATATATTTAACACCATCCTGTTCTTGCCCCTCATAAACGGCCTAAGAGCGATAGTCCTAAAGGTTCTACCTGTGACCGAAGAGGAAGTAGCTCGCAAACCTGTCGCCCTTGAGAAACACCTGCTCGGAACACCCGTAATAGCTCTGGCCCAGACGAGGCGTGAAATCGTACGTATGGCGAAAACGGCAAAGAGGGCCCTTACGCACGCTATTGACGGCATCATCGAAGATGATAGAAGAAAACTTGCCTTGGTGATGGATATAGAAGACTTTATAGACGTGTTTCAGCTTGAAATCACGTCTTATTTGTCGGAGCTTTCAAGCCGGCAACTTTCAGACGAGGTCTCTGTAGAGCTGCCGGTGCTGTTGCATACGGTGAACGACCTTGAACGAGTAGGTGATCATGCGGTCAATATTGTCGAGATTGCTCAGCGAAAGATCGACCGAAAACTCAGCTTTACTGACTCTGCATTAACCGAAGCCGAGCAGCTACGAAAAGAGGTAACGAACATGCTCGATAATATTATTATCGCCTTGGAACAGAACGATGTTGACGCAGCTAAAACAGCTTTGCTTAGTGAGCCCGAATTAAACAGAATGCAACTGGAGTTTCGTCGCAGCCATGTCCAACGTATGACAGATGGCGTTTGCTCTGCAGAAACCGGCCTCATATTTTGCGACCTTGTCGATAATGTAGAAAAAATAGGGGACCACCTGACTAATATCGGGCAAGCAATAATCGGTGGTCTGCAATGGACCGGCGTGGAGCCGAAAATTGCCTCCAGTTCATGATAAGGTTATTGCCAAACCAGCAATTACAAGGTAAAATCTCAGCCATGAAAGGCTCACGTCGCCTAATTCCGATTGTCTTAGCTTTGGGGTTCCTCGCATACGGTGCAACCTTTGAGTCTGCGCCTAACGATGTAAACGATATATTTGAAGGCCACGCTAATGAAGCTACGGCGGTTGTCATCACGTGCAAGGGTCTAATCGACGACGGCTTGTATAGATCCATCCGCCGAAGAACAGAAATGGCACTTAGCCAAGGAGCCGACTATTTAATCTATGAGATAGAGACCTATGGGGGACTTCTCCAGTCGGCTGATGATATTGCCAAGTACCTAATCCTCAACGTGGGCAAAAAAGCTCGCACAGTTGCATACATAACTACTGAAGCTATATCAGCAGGGGCTTTAATTAGTGTTTCCTGCCAAGATATAATTATGCGCCAGAGCACTACGATAGGCGATTGCGCTCCAATTGCAATTGGTTCCAAGCTGGAAGGTGTTGAGCGTGAAAAGACCGAGAGCTTCACACGTGCAGCTTTTATGCGGGCTGCTGAAGCAAACGGTTATCCCCCCTCGCTCCTAAAAGCCATGGTCACCATGCAAATAGAGGTCTTTCGAATTAAAAACGTTCAGACCGGCGACTATGAATTCTTTGAAACAGAGCAGCTACCCACAGATCCAAACGTTTATGATCTCGATAATAAAGAATTGATAGTCAGCGAGGACGAATTGCTGACGTTAACTGCCTCAAAAGCTTTTGAATATGGAATAGCCAGAGCCCAGGTCGAGGATTTACAAGGAGTCCTTCAGTTCTTGCAGGAGCGTGATAGTGTTACCTTTCCCGGTGAGCCCATTATTCTTGAGACCAACTGGTCGGAAGAGATGGTCCGCTGGCTAAATTCGCCCGCAGTCATGGCGGTGCTGGTTATGCTAGCGCTGCTGGGAGTTTACCTTGAATTTAGCACGCCGGGTGTTGGCTTGCCGGGTCTTGCGGCCCTGATTTGTTTTGCCATCATAATCGGTAGTAAATATCTTGTCGGACTGGCTAATTGGGTAGAAATTGCTCTATTTGTTGTCGGCATGCTTTTGCTTATGATCGAAATTTTTGTTTTGCCAGGTTTTGGTATCGCAGGCACCTTAGGGATCGCGTGCATACTTGCTGGTGCCTTTGGCATGCTCATTAAAAATCCTCCCGACAGGCTGCCTTGGCCCGAAAACTCTTTTGACTGGCGAATCTTTCTTAACGGTGTGTTGGGCTTAGCATTTGGCTTCATCGGATTTATTGTTTTAGCCTGGATACTTGCCCGATACCTGCCCAAGATGCAGTTTCTAAGTGGCCTCATACTTACACCGACTGTCCCAGCCCAGCCGGGTGATGCGCAGCTTAGCATGACCGCTCCGCCGGAATGCGAGACTGCGACCGTAAATGTCGGCGACGTGGGTGAGGTAACCTCAACGCTCAGGCCCACTGGAAAGGCGAAGTTCGGTGAGGCAGTAGTTGATGTCGTCGCAACGGCAGAATTTCTTGACGAGGGTGTAAAAATCGAGATAATCGAAATCTACGGTAATAGAGTTGTTGTCAAAAGGGCGGAAAATCAATCATAGGAGACTGCCGGTGGACTGGTGGCTTATCTTTGGCGTCTTTCTGTATCTGGCGTGTGCGGCTCTAATAATAGCTGAAGTGTTCGTGCCCAGCGGGGGGCTTCTTAGCGCTTGTGCTTTCGCATGTGTGGCTGGCGGAATATTACTGTTTTTTATGCACAGCACTATTACTGGTTGGGCAGGATTGGGTATTGCTGTCGTGATGATACCAGCGGTTCTGATAATCGCATACAAAATATTTCCCTCGACGAGGTTCGGTAGAAGCGTTATCCTTTCACCGCCTAACCGAGAGCGGGGCGATGCTATAGCGGATACAGACGAGCTGAAGCAGCTTTTAGGGGCTGTTGGTACGGTAATTACACCCCTGCGTCCGGTAGGAATGTGTGATTTTTCAGGACAAAGGGTTGAATGTGTGGCTGAAAGCGGCTATGTTGAGAAGGGCAAGGAAGTCAAAGTAATTCGTGTGCAGGGCACACAGCTTACTGTTCGTGTGGCAGAAAAGGCTTAGTGAAAGGGCAAAACGATGGGTAAACTGGCATATATAATCCTCGCAGCGAGCGATCCCGTCGCTGTTATAGGCGTAACCCTCTTGGTTATCCTTATTATTGCGGCGCTGGTGTTGTTCCTTTTGTTCTTAAAGTTCTTCAGACTATGGCTCCAAGCTAAGCTCTCCAGAGCCGATGTCAAATTCTCCGAACTCATTGGAATGTGGCTGCGAAAGGTCGACACAAGAACAATAGTACTGAGCAAAATAACCGCTGTTCAGGCGGGCTTGATCCTGACTACCCGCGACCTGGAGAGCCATTATTTGGCTGGAGGCCGCGTCCCAAATGTGGTTCGTGCCTTGATTGCTGCCAACAGGGCCAACATCGACCTGACGCTCAAAATTGCCACCGCGATAGACCTGGCAGGCCGGGATATTCTTGAAGCCGTCCAGACAAGCGTCAATCCCAAAGTCATTGACTGTCCCAACCCGCAGAAAGGCAAGGACACCGTCGATGCGGTTGCACAGGATGGTATTCAGTTAAAAGCAAAGGCCAGAGTGACTGTCCGTGCGAATATTGAAAGGCTGATCGGTGGTGCAACTGAAGAGACAATTATTGCACGCGTCGGCGAAGGAATCGTCACTACCATCGGTAGCGCCATAACCTATAAAAGCGTGCTTGAGAATCCAGACAAAATCTCCAAGTCCGTTCTTGGAAAGGGATTGGACGCAGGTACAGCTTTTGAGATTTTGTCCATCGATATTGCCGATGTCGACGTCGGTGAAAACGTCGGTGCCCAATTGCAGGCTGCGCAGGCCGAAGCCGACATGCGAAGAGCGAAAGCAGAGGCGGAAAAACGCCGCGCAATGGCTGTCGCACGCGAGCAGGAAATGCGAGCGATGGTGGTCGAAAACGAGGCCAAGGTGCCACTTGCTATTGCTGAGGCCTTTACAAAAGGAAACCTTGGCGTCATGGATTACTATAGGCTCAAAAATATAACTGCCGATACAGACATGCGTCAGTCTATATCAAAACCTCCAAAGAAGGAGTAATACTGTAGAACTGTCAACCTGAGCTAATAAACTTTTAGCAGCGGTAGTGGAATTCTATGATTTGTCTGGCCCAAAACATGCAGTTACTTGCCCAGCGGGAAGATTTTGATAATTGGGTCAACATATTTGTTGTCGTGATGCTCGCGGTTTTTTGGTTGGTCGGCGGACTTGTAAAAGCCATGAGTAAAAAGGCTCAGGATCAAAAATTAGGTACCGAAGCTAAGCCCAAACCATCCGGGCTCTCAAAAGATTTTCGCAAGCCTCGCTTACAAAAGCCACCGCCCGTTCCCTCAGGCGTAGGTCCGCCTTCACAGCCGCAACTCCTCAGACAGTTTAAAGAAGGTGCTCGTCCCCGGCCTGTCGCACATAAGCCAGCAGTTGATCTTGCATTGCAGTCGGATTATCTTTCCAAAGCCCAATTTATCGAGCAACCCGATATTTCTAAGGCTCCTACACTAATGCAAAAGCCACGCTCCGAAGCCGCAAGTCTTCCCTTTTTGGACCTTTCCAACCCTCAGGAGCTTCGTAAGGCCATCATTTACTACGAAATACTTGGTAAACCATTAGCTCTACGAGGTCCACATTCACCTCCATGGTAGCAGAATAGGTTAATAACTCAAACTAACCGTTTTTATTGTCATGCTGAGCCGACCTCGCTCCGCCGAAGTTCATCCTTCGCAGTAGCTCTGCTACGGAGAATGGACGGCTACGCAAAGGCGAGAAGACGAAGCATCCGGCTTTAGCGAAAGAAAAACCATATTTTCTCTGGCCAGATTCTTCGCTTCACTTCGTGGAGTTTACCCTTGAGCGGAGCGAAGGGCTAAGAATGACAAGGCGATATATGTCTTTGCAAATATCGGTCGGTTTGGGTATGTATTTAATGTAAAAAACATAACGTCCCATAAGATATGTTATGTTTCATTCGATTTAGATTTTAGAAGGTTTTGCTTATTTTGCAGTTTTATTGCTTTTGGTATGTTTCTAACTTGTGGACAAAGTTGATGTAGCAACCTCAGTCAGATTTTCCCAAATCGCTGATACCCTGTCGATTAAACCAAGATTTTGAAGGGCAATAGAAACTTGTATGGCTGTATCATCGCAACCAAAATTTGTCAGCATATGCTGGTGAAGGTTAAAAAGAGACGACGCGAAACGGAGCTTATCACAAAAAAGTAAAGCAACACGATAGTGTAGTTGAAGAACATCTTTATCAAAATGTGTTAATTGTGCAATTTGTTCGAGGCAATCGCTTTTCTGGCCCATCTCGAAAAGACAAATTGACAATTTTATTTTGGCTCTGATATATAAAGGATTTATGTCCAAAACGGACCTGAAGGCTTTTGCTGCGTCAGATAACATGCCTGAATTCATCAAAAGAATGCCAAGCCTGTAAAAAGCATCAGCATTTTGAGGGCGTAGCTTGATTTCTTGAAGGTGTGAGTCAATTACAGCCTGGCGAGTGTCAATAATGTTTTCGATACAATCGGATGGTAAGTGCTTAGTAGCCTCGAAAAGCAAGCGTGCAGCCTCTGAGAATAAAAATGAGCTGTTTGGCTGGATTGCAGCGGCCAAACAAAGCGTTGTATCGACTTTTGAGTGGTAACCTGCAGATTGCTCAGAAACAGCGAGACCAATGTAGGCATCAACTATTTTATCATTTATTTCCACGGCTCGGTTGAATTGCTCTGCTGCGGGTTGTTTTGCATCCAGCTTTAGGTACTGCGTGCCAAGTTTGACGGTAGCCTCCAGAAAGTCAGGACATATCCGCAGTGCCTGCTGATAAAGTGAGATGGCCTCAGCGGTCTGGCCAAGCATACTCAAAATATCAGCCTGTTTGGCTATAAGGTCTGCTCTTTCAGGCTGTTCATCGAGCAAATTCTCTAATCGCTCAAGCGCCTCTTGAAGCAGACCATCACTTATGAGCTGGTCGAGATAATCGTCACGAATGAGGAAATTATCCGGGTGGATTAAGATTGCTGTGTTGAAAGTCTCAATCGCTCGTGTGTAATCCCTGCTTGCACAATATAGATACCCGAGTGTGACGAGCGTAGATGTGTTATCGGGATATTGCTGTTTGAGCAGTTCATATTGCTGCACAGTTTTTTCCAGTTGACCGTTCTTGAAATAGATAGCAGCCAATCGTTGGGCAGGAAGTTGGAGATAATTTTTAAATTTCAGACAGTCCTGGTAGAACTCGACTGCCTGGGCTTCTTTACCAAGTCTTTCATAACAGTATCCGAGTGCGTAAAGCGCCATCGTATTATTTGGCTGCCTCATATACACCGAGTTTAGCTCTTCGACCGCCTCGCTCAGTTTGTTCTTTCGTAGACATATTGCTGCTAACGCCATGTGTCCTTGTGGACATGAAGGATTCTCAAAAAGATAAGGCCTGAGCTGCTCCTCTGCCTGGCGTAATTTCATATCTCCCATAAGATCGATGATACTACTCAGGTGCAGGTATTGAGAATTAGTTTCCGCTATAGCGGACCTGTGCTCATTAAGCCAGTGCCATATTAAATCGGCAGTGTCAATGCTTATCGCCCTGCCGAGAATTTCGAGTAACACACTCATCCCTCACTCACAAAAAAAAGCCTGTCTTGAAACCAAAACCCAGTTACGTATCGGCAATACTTGCTGGCTTATTTACATGCCGTCCAGTCAACTGGATAATTAATGTGTATTTTACGCTGAGTATGTGGTGGTTGTGTGTGCTATAGGGATTGTTGCGGTTTTGATGGGCCGTTTATAGGATTTATAACCACCCTGCCATATCGTCAAATAGCTGTTATAAACACTACAACTAATTCGTTCATTGTATCTGAACGCCAAAATCCCGCAGAGTGGCTTCAAATTTTCTATTTTTTAGTCATAGTTTTCACTGACTTTGTTTTTGAGCATGTTTTTCAATCTCGCTCAGGTATGCCAGAGTACGTTCAAGCTCATCAGTTACATGCTTAAGCTTCAGCATAGTTTTGACGCGCGTCAGAAGCTCAAGCTTATTCACAGGTTTGCTGACAAAGTCATCCGTACCTACATCAATACCCCGCTCGATATCGCCGAACTCATTGAGCGCTGTCACCATTATAATGGGTATATTATTTGTTTCCGGGCTATTTTTAAGTTTTTTACAGACCTCAAAACCGCTCATCCTGGGCATCATTACATCTAACAGTATCAGGTCAGGTTTTTTCTTTTTCACGATATCGAGCGCCTCAAGCCCATCGCGAGCTGGTATAGTCTTACACTTAAGGTCTTCCAGATAAGCCTGTATAAGTTCAAGGTTTTGTTGGTTATCGTCCACGACAAGAACAACTGGTATTTCAGCTCGCTTTTTTTGGGCCTTTTGCCTACTCATAAGGATAGCTCCAAATTGTATATTTTATTTCTCTTTATTTTTTAAAGCCCTCAGGATCGCTGTGCAAAAAGCTGGCAGGTCGTCCGGTTTACGCGAGGTAATTAAATTGCCGTCTACAACGCACTCAGCGTCCACGTATTGTGCTCCGGCATTTTGGATGTCATCTTTGATTGCCATAAAGCATGTTGCTTTTTTGCCTTTATAGACATTTGTGCTGCATAAAAGCCAGCCACCGTGGCAGATAGCAGCTATGACCTTGCCTGCATTTACCATGTCGTTAGCGAATTTTATCACGTCGGCACTTCTACGCATAAAGTCCGGTGCGAATCCGCCAGGCACAATCATACAGTCATAATCATTAGCGTCGGCGTCTCTGGCCGCGACCTGAGAGATACAGGGATATCCTTCCTTGGAATGATACTCCTTATTCGTCTCAGCAGCAATTAGATTAACCTCAATCCCTTCCTCTTTGAGTCGGTAATACGGGAACCAGACCTCCAGCACCTGATACATCTCGTCAACCATGATAGCCACTCTTCTTGCTGCCATTTGTTATTACTCCTCTTATTTTCCTGATATTTGGTTACTATGGGTCTCGATAAACTGGCGGACCTCCGGCCGGACATAAATCGTCTCAATATTAATGAGTTGTGAGACTGCCTCAGCACAGACTGAGGCCATTTCGGCTGAGTTGGCTTGCGTATCCACGAAGAATATCGTCTGGCCCTTCAGAGTACAAAGCCCCCCACCACTACCGCCGAGAGGTTCGTTGCGGATGGTGATACTATTATTCTCTAACAACGACAAAAGTTCATCTAAGATTCTCTGCTCATTCATTTATCATGTTCTGTATATTATATCTGGAAATTTTTTTGCACGATTTCCACTCTTACTCCCACTTATAAGCCTGTGTCTGATTCTCTCAGCTATCTATTATACCGCCCTACTTTACCTTGCACTTTCGCAGATAGCAAGACCCGATAGCATGATTGCATCCGTCCCTTATTGAATCATGAGCCGTCCGGCTCAAGGAAATTTGCCAACAAAGACGATATAAATACTTGTAACCGAGCTTTTTCTCGTAAATAATACTAATTAACCTAAAGAGAATTTTATTAGGAGCAGACAGTTGACAAACATTATTGAAAAACGCCGTTCCCTGCATCGGCACCTTACAGAGCAGAAAGAACAGAATAAGGCCTTAATGAATCACAACATCAAGCTTCAGGCTCTGGCCAAACTTGGATCGGCCAGCCACATGATAGCTCACGAGATAAATAATTTGCTCACTCCCCTTACAAGCTATGCAACTCTTGCCTTGAAGAATCTGGACGACGCGCAACTGGTCGAAAAGGCACTGCAGAAAACGGTCCAAAATTGTCAACGTTCCACGAAGGTTATGGAAACTATTCTTGCTATGGCTAACGACAAGAAGATTCAAAAGAATAATGCCAAGCTGTTTGCCTTAGTCCAAGATGTTTTTACGTGTCTGTGCCGTGATTTCTCCAAAGATGGAATAACCGTCAATATCAACATTCCTAATGATCTGGAGGTTTGGGTCGTACCCGTGCAGATTCAGCAGGTCTTGATGAATTTGATTCTCAACGCCCGCGACGCAATGCTGCCGAGTAGCGGTGTTTTAGCCATAACAGCCACCGAATGCGATCAGGAGGTTAAAATAGAAGTCAGAGATACCGGTTGTGGGATTAAATCATCTGATCTTGAAAATATCTTCGAGTTCTTTTTCAGCACAAAGCCGGACGAGAGCTTGCCGGCTCGTGATTCTGGTTATGGTCTTGGCCTTGCATTTTGTGCTAAGGTCGTAGATGCACATGGTGGCAATATCTCAGTCCAATCCAAACCTGGCGAGGGAACGACGTTCATAATAACCCTGCCCAAGCCAGACTCATCTTCTAATTAACATGGTGGTCCACGTCTATCAAAATATTGGCCACGGGATATTGATACTCTTTTTGCTCTGTTGTTCTGCCTTTTTTTCTGGCTCTGAAACTGCATTTTTCAATCTATCCAGTAGGCAGATAAGGTTCATGCAAAAATCCAAGCATAGGTTGCAAAGCCTTGTCGCCCTTTTACTGCAAAAGCCCGGCCAACTTCTCAATTGCCTGCTATTTGGCAACATGTGTGTGAACGTGCTTTATTATTCTGTTTGCAGCGTTTTTATCATAAGAGTTGGCCAGCAAAATGGTCTTACTGCAGCGACGATAGTTGCAGGTGTTACCTTTATAATAATAGTACTCTTTGGTGAAATACTACCTAAATCCGTAGCTTATGTAAATTCGAAGGCGTTTAGTCTTACAGCAGCGCTGCCGGTCTTTTTATGTCTGCAAATCTTCGCTCCTATTGGATTTGTATTCAAATTCCTTATATTGGAACCGTTTCTACGCATTGTGCTTGGCCCTAAAAGAATGCCCAAAGCCGTGACGGTAAGCGAATTCAAAAGCCTGATCGAAACTAGTCGAAGACAAGGATTAATTACCGCTGATGAAACGCGCCTTCTCGAAGAAGTAGTCGAGCTTGGCTTTATCAAGGTCCGACATGTTATGAAACCTCGTGTTGATATGCTTGTTTGTGCTGTCACTGAGTCAGCCGACAAAGCACGTGGGTTAATGCTGAAAAATCATGTCACCAAGCTGCCGGTATATGTGAAAACCATCGATAATATAGTCGGTCTCGTAAAGCTGCGTCAACTATTGCTCAAGCCTGATGTGTCGCTTGACCGACTAGTTCAGCCGGTACATTTTGTACCCGAGCAAAAAAGTGTCGAGTCTTTGCTCGATTTCTTTCGAAAAACCCAAACCGATATGGCGGTAGTTGTAGATGAATACGGTGGCATCGCCGGCTCTGTCCGCCTGGAGGATATCTCAGACGAACTCTTCGGAACAGAAGAGCTCCCAGGCGGTATCGAGCCTATCGAACAGATTGGGCCGTTCGAGTACCGTCTTAGCGGCGACCTCGCCATCCATGAGTGGACGGACGTCTTTGGTATTGATTTAGATGAAACCAGGTTGTCAACAGTTGGTGGTCTGGTCACAACATTATTAGGCAAAATTCCTAAAAGCGGTGACATGGCGTATCTTAAGAACCTAAAATTCACTGTTGAGCGAGTCAGAAAACACAGGATCCAAACAATAATTTTGGCACTGGAGCCTATCCCTACTAATGGCCAGTAAAGTACTCTTATTGCTTTTAGCCATTGTGACTATACTACTAAGCAGCCTTTTCTCCGGCGCCGAGACAGGCATGTACAGACTGAGTAGGCTGCGTTTACGTCTTGGCATCGAGAAGAAACGCCTACAATTCATTATGCTGGGTAAGGTCATACATGATAGTTCAGGCCTTCTCCTTTCGATACTTGTAGGCAACAACCTTTCCAATTATGCGGCAACGAGCATCATTACAGGCATGTTTTTGAGCATCATGTATACCGAGCGTACCGCTGAGCTATTCGCAACACTCCTGGCTGCGCCGATACTTTTTGTATTTGCAGAATTAATCCCCAAAAATCTTTTTTTCTACCGGGCAGATATTCTGATGCCGGTCCTTGCGCCGCCTCTATATTTATTACATAAGTTTTTCACTTACTGTGGTGCCGTTCCTTCACTTCGACTAATCTCATCCTTTTTCGTTAAAATTACAGGTTCGCGCGTACCATCTAAGACAGTAATAGCGTCGACACGTAGGCATCAGGTTAGTGCAATCCTACAGGATTCTCACGAAGAAGGTATTATAAGCCCTATTCAATCGGATATTATCAATCGAATTGTTAAAGTGCCTTATTTGTATATAAGGTCGGTTATGGTACCCATAAATAAAGTCGAGACTATCAATGTAAATAGTGACAGATCAGCACTTTTAAATAAGCTTAAAAGGTGTACCTTTACACGCTTACCCGTAGTTGGAGCTTCTCCTGACGATATATTCGGTTTCATTGATGTTTACGAAATACTGATTTCAGTCGGTGAATTCGACAATCTTCATGACCTCGTAAAACACATCAGAAAACTGGATGCAAGTACAACCGTCATTGATGCGATTAATATTATGCAACGTGAGAAACAAAAGATCGTATTAGTTACAAGGACAGGTTATTCTGGTCGGGAAAGGGCTGTTGGGATAGTGACAATGAAAGATCTGGTCGAAGAGCTCCTTGGCGAGTTAGCAGAGTGGTAATCATAAAGCCGGGTTGCAGGATAGATGCTGCCTAAAGTCGTAAATATTATAGCCGTTATAGTTATCATTATATTAGCGCTTGCTGTTTTTGCGAACAGTATGGCTAAGCCCGTGAGCCGCGATGAGCAAATGTACTGTACTGCAGGTGCCATGCTTGCCCACGGCAAGATGATTTACAAAGATTTCTCCTATGCAGCTCAACTGCCCTACCATCCTCTAATTTGTGCAGCCCTATTTAGGATATTGAATACGAGCCATTATTTGCTGGTCGGAAGAATTTTTTCTTTTCTGTGTGATGTACTAATTTTAATCTGCATTGTTGTTATATACCGGCATGTCTTTGCCACTTTCCAGATCTCAGGGACACTATTTGCACTAGCTGCTGCCGTACTGTATACATTTAACCCGTTGGTCGACTACGCTAATGGCTACGCCTGGAATCACGATATAGTAATTTTATGCGTTGTGTTTTCTTTCTGGCTATTTTTATCTACGGATTTCAATAAGGTCTCAAAGTACTGGCGAATTGCAGCGATTGGTGCCCTACTAACCTTGGCAAGCTGTATGAGAATTACCACAATTTTGGTGGCACTGCTGTTTTTTGTGTTTTTACTGTTCCAGCCTGCGAATTCACTAAAGCAAAGGCTAAAGACTATTCTGCCGTTTGTGATTGCGTCAGGCTTCATTCTCATTTGGCCTGTTTGGGTTGTAATGCAAGCACCTCAGGCTTTCTTCTTAAACCTTTTTCGCATACCCGCACTGTACGGCGCTTGGCTACATAAAATCAGCATGGCCTACGACAAGTTTCGCCTGACGCTGGCCTGTCTCACAATGCCAGGCTATATAGTGCTCATAGTGATAGCGTTTTTCCTTTTTGTATTGACACTCGCTCTTTATCGCCGGCTATCAATTACGAAAAAAAGTCCTTTGTTACTTGCTTTGCTGTTATCGCTGACATTTTTCGTGATAGCCTTCATTCCACCAACCATGTGGAGGCAGTATCTGGCTGTACCTGTCCCTTTCCTTGTAATCAGTTTTGCATTTCCATTATTATATTTGCGGCAGCTCTTACAGAAAGGCAAAAGCGCTATCGCTTTTAAGTTAGCCTGCTTATTCGTCAGCCTTAGCGTTTTTGTGCCAATTTATTTTAATTCTACCGTGCTCTACAGGCTGCCACTAACACTTGTGCCGGAAAATTGGCAGCCGATGGAGCTGCACAAGATCGCTTCCGAGTTAGCTGAGGAAATCGAGCAACCGAAGTTGGTGCTAACTTTGGGGCCTTTGTTTGCACTTGAAGGTGGCTGTGAGATATATCCGGAACTATCTTGTGGCTCGATTATATACAGAATCGCTGATTCAATGTCGCCCCAACAGCGCGAAATTACGCACACTGTAGGCCTGGAAACGATGCAGCGGTTACTGAAGGAACGTCCCCCTTCTGCTGTTATTGTCGGTGTCGAACCACAGTATTTCTCATTTCTTGAAGCTCCACTTTTGGAGGCTGTTGACTCCAGTTGGAAGAGAAGAATCTATAAAAATGGCCTCGTTCTATATGTTAGGCCCTGACATCGCTTCTCAAATCTTGCATTGTTATTACTGTTCCATCTGATGCTCACTCGTTGCATCATCAATGATCGCTTTGGCGATGTTATTGATTGCACCTCGTGTTCGAGCATTGTCCTTGTTAGCCATAATCGAAAATATGTAATCACATTCCTGAGTGCTGCATACACCAGAAAACGACTTTGCACCTCTAATATATCCGGTCTTGCCGAAGATATTACCTTTATACTCAGGCTCTTTAAAGTATTTGCTTATCGTTCCATCTACCCCCCCTACCGCCAGTGATTCCTTGTACATCTGCCAATTGTCGCTTTTATAGACACTAAAAATAACTTTCGTTATCGCATACGCGCTAAGCCGGTTATGCTGGCTCAATCCACTGCCATCATCTATATGGAACTGAATGTCCTCAATCCCCAACTGTAATAGGTATTCGGAGATTGCCTTCTGCCCCTCTGCCCAACGGCCATTCTTTCCGGCTGGACTTCTCTTGGCCGCTATTGTCTTGAGTAAAGCTTCCGCTGCCAATCCCAGGCTGTCTTTGTTGCACCTTTGCAGACAATCGACAATAGGCGTTGAACACTCCACTAATAGCCTGAAATTACAGCTTTCATCAAATGCCTTCTCTATGACATGACCCTTTGCTGTTATTCCGGCTGTCTTTAGGTTCTCCGCTAACAGAAACCCAAAAAAACCGGCAGGGTTTTCGATGGCTACATTAAAAGGTCCTACCCTATCCTTGCACTTGCCACGCAGTGTGATTTTATTCGGCGTGCTGTTACGATATGCACCTATTACACTGCTACCTCGTGACGTAGGCGATACCTTATTGATAAATTCAACATAACTTGTTGGTGGGTCAATATTTATAGCTATTTTGCCGGCGTTGTTTTCGGCTGAGATTTCTATGCAATTGTTATTGAAATTCAAGCCACTGACCTCACAGGCATACCACCTGTTAAGGTCGCTCCTCGACCAGTTTGGATGAACACGCTGGTCGTCAAAAATAGTCGTGTCAATAATAATATCATTGATTGTTTCTATACCGTACTTCTGTACCGCTGCTACAATTTTTTTGAATAACCAACTGGCCTTACGGTTATGTTTAGAGTCGGTCTTTTCATCGCCAAGTAAAGGGTTACCGCTGCCTAATACCACAAGCGTGTCGTCACATAGCCCGATTCTCGTTATGTACTCGTAGTCAGGTCCAAGATATTCTAAGGCTGCGGCAGTGACAACTATCTTCATGTTCGAAGCAGGAATCAAGGCCTTTTTTGCATTGTGGCTATACAAGGTCTTACCAGAGTCAGCATTTATGACGTGAATGGAGAATTCTACTTTTTGCTGTAGAGGATGGTTTATGATACTGTCGATCTGCCCGGTTAGATCTGCGTCGGTCGTGCTGTTCAAACAGCACGTACCGACCATAGCTGCGACCAACAATGTTCTGATGTGAGCCTTCATTAAATATATAATAGTATTGAGCCTTATTAAAACAATATCAACAAGTTTCTTCCGTTGTTATGGAGCAACGTAATATACTTCATTATCTCTCTGAAAAAGTGACACCATATTATGTCGCATCTTCTTAAGGACGATTCGCCTTTAGATATAATACCAAATGTGATTAAAATTTGCGCCTTTGTCATTTCGACCGTAGGGTTGCGAAGCAACCCGAAGTGGAGAAATCTATTAAAAAGCAGATTTCTCGACTCCGCTTCGCTGCGCTCGAAATGACAAGAACAAGCGCATTGATTATTCACAATCAGTATAAGCCCCCGGATAAATCTATGGGCTATTGATACCAGTAAAACTAATGTTAATAGAAATTGTTTCGATTTGTCACTCCTGCGCAAGCAGGAGTCCAGAAAACGCTATTAAAATGGCTGGATTCCCGCCTTCGCGGGAATGACATTGTTATTCTATGCTTCTCGTGTTTTATCATCTTTTATGCAGGAATCAATAAACCAAGAAAAACATCCTGGTTATGTTTTCTTCATCCACTTCTTGAACAGACTTTTTACACTGCCGCGATATTTCTGTGGGAGCAAAAACAAGAGCTTACGCTGAAGCAGTATCCTCAATCCGAGGATTTCCAATCCGATAAGCGCCAACCATGAGCCGGGAGAAAACGGCGTCAATGCCGCCAAGATGCCGAGGATGATCAACAATACACCAAGGGCTATTCTGAGGATTCTTCGCACATTCTTGGGAATTTTATCTTTCACTGACGCCGCTCACTTTGTACGAAGTAATGTTATCTGTTTTGTTCAAAAGGACATTGAGTTTGCGAATACGGTCTGGAAATCAGGTTCGTAAGCGATTTCGATGTAATTGATTCTGCGAGCCAATTCAAGTGCCCTGTTTCGGCATTTCTGACTCAGCAGGACCATCTGGGCACCGATGCTGGCGGCGTTGCCGACAAAATGAATACGCTCAATCGGCACAGTAGGTAAAAGACCGATCCTCAATGCGCTTTGCGGGCGAATATAATTGCCGAAGGCACCGGCGAGGAGTATACGGTCGATATCCGAATCCTCCAAGCTAATTTTCTTCAGCAAGAGTGTCGTGCTTGCTCTTACTGCTGCCTTTGCAAGCTGAACCTCGCGGATATCCTTTTGGGTAAGGAATACACCGGGCTGAGCAGTAATCTGGTCGTAGGAAAGGCAAAAGGCCAATTGGCCATCTTTTTGTGTGATACGCGAGAGAATCTTTTCGGGCAGTTTATGTTGAAGCTTATCAGGCGCGAGGAAACGACCGCTTGGCTCAATAATACCCAAATTTAAGAGTACAGCAACAGCGTCGATCAGGCCACTGCCACAAATTGAGTGAGGAGGGGTGTCTGTGATGACGTCTATATCTATGTCATCTTCATTTATTACAACAGCTTCTATGGCGCCGTTTACCGCCCTACTGCCACAAGTTATACGTGCGCCCTCAAAGGCTGGACCTGCGGCACAGCTTGCGGCGTAAAGATTGCCGTTCGCGGCGAGAATGAGTTCGCCGTTTGTGCCGATGTCAATAACAAGTGTGACATCGTCGGCAGAATCTATATCCACTGCAAGCGCGACGGCGGTAGTGTCTGAGCCAACAAAACCAGCGATATTCTCAACGGTGTGGAGATTACCGCTGGAATTGATTCGCAGGCTGAAGTCAGTAGCTGACACATCATGGGCATCCAAAGAAAAGGCTTTATACGGTGCGTGGCCAAGCTGTTCAACAGGCAGCTTTAGCAAGATGTGATTCATTGTAGTATTGCCGACGGCGCAGACTTCGTATATTTGTTCAGGTAAAATCGAGGCTTGACCACAGAGTCGGTCAATCAGGTCGTTGATGCAGTCGATAACAATCTTCTGGAGTTCGTGCAATTGTGTTTCAGTCTGAGCGTAGGTGATTCTACTTATAACATCATCGCCGAACTTCGATTGTGGATTGAGGGCTGCTTGTGTGGCCAGGGATTGGCCGGTGACCATGTTAATTAGCTTGGCGACGATGGTGGTCGTGCCGATATCCACGGCGAGGCCGTATATCTGCTCAGTGGAATCTTTTCGGCGGTATCGTTTATAAATGGAGGGTATAACATCAGATGTGGTATCGATGCCATGTTGGAGAATCTTCTGCTCAAAAAATCGGGAGGCAAATGGTACCACTACCGTGAGGTTTCGATGTACGGTGTATTGGCAAGCAAGTACTTCTCGGCCCTCTGGCTCAAGTTTTACTGTACATTTTTTGCAGATACCTTTACCGCCGCAAGTGGTATTCAAAACAATTCCAGCCTGACCTGCGGCCTCGAGAAGGGTAGCTCCTTCATGGATTGAAACTTGTTTACCATCAGGTTCAAAGACTACATTGAAGTGTCTCATCTATCGTGCTGTATATGGGCCATATATGGTCAGAAACTATATATTTCACTCGTCTTCCTTCTCCGGAAAACGTTTATTCAGCTTATCTTATGCCGAATTTTCCAGCGTGTTCGTCTTTTTTTGCTGCCGACTTTGCGTCTGCGTCTTGATTTTGCCATTCAAATCTCCAACAAACAGTGAAATCTTTGTTGCAATATGTTCAAATACTTCTTTTAATATATTATATCAGTGTCGGCAGTATATGTAAAAAGATAAAACCTTAGAATTTATTTCGAGAAAAAAGCTGGCCAGGAACATAAATTAGCAATGTCTAAAAAGACCATACTGGTAGTAGGAAAAAAATTTAAGTTCATGGTCGGTTAGATGAGAGGGCTATATGATACAGTGTAAAGACTGCGAGTTGTGTGAGTTCGGCCCTGATGGGAAAAGGACCTTCAAATGTGACCCATTTACCAACATAAAGGAGCCGGAGTGTATAGCCAAGTGGCAACTAATCCGGCTGGATATGCTGGTGGCAAGCTACCAGAGTATGCTCAAGTGGTATGGGAAACTGGCTCCGCTTCAGGATAAGATTTTCAAATATATGCAGCGCGAAATTAACGATCTTGACGAAGCGGATCAGTGGAAACTCGATGACGAAGAGGAAGAGGAACAAAACTTTTAGGGACCGAAGGCTAAGGCTGGGCTTATGGAGGGTGTAGTGGGTCTATAGTCCCGTAATAATGACTCTGCGGTGGCGAGGGGTGGTGTCCATACTGGAGGTGAAACCGGTATGGATTGCACAAAGGGCAATGTGGGACTAATAATTAGGTATTTGGAGGGGTGCATATAACTACCATTTCACCTTAGTAGCGGCCAGAATATGTCAGCTTGGTACTATTGACTGACATTTGGGCATGCAGATTATTGCAATAAACAACTCATAGTGGGCGTCTTTACATTTGCACAAAGTGCCAGAAAAATGGCGGAAAGCGGCGATTTTGGGCAGATAATAATTGGGTGTAAAAAGGGGGAAGCTGCGTGTTTTTCGCAGATAGTAGATATGTACGCGGGCAGGTGTTACGGCTATTTTTATCGGTTGACAGGAAACACGGCTGTTAGCGACGACCTGCTGGGAGAACTATTCGTCAAGCTTGTAGAAAAGATCGGCTCTTATAAGGGCGGCTCTTTTGAAAGCTGGCTATTCAGGATAGCATCCAACATATTTCATGATCACTTGAGAGAAAAACAACGGCGGCAGAAGCTGCTGGAGGCACAAAAAAGACACATCGAGTCAATGCCGGATGGTCCAAAATGGTCGGACGACACAGATGAAAGGATCGATAAAGTACAACAACAACTTGAGAAGCTGGATACTGACACGAGAGAATTGGTAATATTGCGTTTTTACTCAGAGCTTAGTTTCAAGGAGATAGCAAAGATTCGCTCTGAGCCGATCGGTACCACGTTATCGAAATTGCATCGAGCCGCTAAAAAACTGCGTCAGTTGATGGAGTAACGATTTATGAATGATTATAACAAAGAAAATCCTAAGGAGCTGCAGGAACTGCTCGAAAAATTTCTTGATCCTGAAGATGCTACTGATACCATCAATGCTTTGGACAGAGCAGAAAATTTCCTTCGCCAGAATCCTGCGCCGGAGCCCGATAAGCACATCATAACCAACATCAAACGGCAAATAGAAGAAAATCTAACAGCGAGAAGACGAGTGAGGAATTTCAGGAATGTCACCTACAAAGTAGCTGTGGCGGCGGCGATTATTATCATAGTAGCTATCGGCACCACAGTTTTTGAAAAAGGTGCCGAACAGGCCGGAATAGGAAATTATGCCTCAATTATTCCCAGAGCGATCTGGGAGAGCGATGATATTACTGCTGCCGATGCCGATTTGGCACTTTTAACCGCTGAAATGGAGCAAATTGAAGACGAGATGCTGGCTATGGAAACGGGCGGAAACGGAAATAATGCTGAAAGGGCTGTATCAGAGCTGGAGATGGAACTCATAGCAATGGATAGCGATTTTGGGAAGGAATAAGAATGATGCTGCATACATTACGTGGAGCCATTTTAGTATCTATCATAGCAGTAATGGCAACCATGTGTGTCCAACCATGCTCTGCTCAAAAACGATGCCAAGCAAAAGAACATGACGTTTGGGTCGAAGATGAGCATCAAGAACCCAAAAAAGGACATCCACGATTTGAACTGACAGATGAAGAATTCGATCAGATTATTAAGGATTTGAAAGAGCGCGATCCGGCAAAGGCAAAGGAGTTGGCTCATCTGCGTAAGGAAGACCAAGAAAAGTTCAATGCCAAATTGAGAGATTATGCCGGCGAAGAACTCGGTAAAATAATGAGCAAGCGTGCGAAGACGTGGTGGGATAAGAAACGAGCTGAATTCACAGAATGGCTAAGAAAAAATTACAGCAGGCAAGCTGAAGAGCTGGCCAAGTTGGAATATACAGAGCCAGATCTCTACTGGAAAAAGTTTGATCTGGTCAGAGAAAAATACTGGCGTATTTTTGAGGAGGAACGCAGAAATCCAGAAATGGCTGAAGTACTAAAGGAAGATTTAGCCTTGAGGGAAAGGGAGGAAGAACTGGTCAGCAGAATCAAGGCTGCAAAGAAAGAAACTGAGAAAAAAGAATTAACAACAGAACTCGAAGAAGTTATTAGCCGGAGGTTCGATCTGATAATTCGCCGAAAGCAAATTGCGTATGAACGTCTGCTCAAATGGCTTGAAGAGCTGAAAAATCGAATCAAGCATAGCAATGAAGAAATAGTCAAGTGGCAGAACGAAAAATTCAAATCTGAAAACGTAGCGAGACGGCTGAAAGAGTTGATTGAGGGAAATACACCGAAATTTAGATGGGACTAAGATTGAATAATACAGACAAAGCCTTGCGGATTTACGCAGGGCTTTTTTTATAATCTATAGCGTTGTTGCTCGCTTTCGGTGGCTTTTCTTAAGATTCGTTTTTCTTTGGCTGTTAGGCTGTGGATGCCTTGGTCGTGGACTTTTTGCAAAATTCGGTCGACTTCGTCTTCAAGATCATACTGGACAGTAACTTTTCTTTTCCATGTATTAGACCGGATTTTCATTTTAAATTTATCTCGCCATGTCCGCGAGAACACATAACCTGCGCCGGCAGCCATACCGGCCAGATGAGCAGCGTGGCCACCAGCGTTAGGCCCTCTTGTTATAACAAAGAATAGGTAGAAAATGGTCAGGCCTATAGCCGCGACACGTATCGGGACGGGAAAGAACATAATAAAAACGATAAAATGTGGGAAAAGAATTGCGCAGGCAGCGAGCATACCAAGTATTGCACCTGAGGCCCCTATCATTGGACTAGCCCCCAAGAAATTAAGAGCGACGAGCAAGGTATAGAAAAGCCCCCCTGCCACACCACAGCTTAAGTAAAAGATGAGAAACTTTCTGCTGCCCCAGTGTCGTTCAAGCGTAGGACCCAAAAAGAAAAGGCCAAGCATATTAAAAAGTATATGTAACACGTCTCCATGCAGGAACTGATAGGTAACCAGCCGCCAGAGCTGCAATGCAGAGCCAAGCGAATAGGGAAAAACAGCACCCCATCTCTCAAGCAGGCTAATGGGGATTGGGAAATTGGACACGTAAATGTTATTTGGAAATAAGATTGCTCCAACAAAAAAAACAGCGAAATTGATGATTAGCAGCCATTTGACCACAGGCGTAATACGGGGCAGAGCAAAACGCATTTGAGGCATATTGCTGTACTGTGGCCTATAATCGGCCCGGGTATAATCTCTGTCATAAAGGCCCATTATTATGTGCTCTAGACAATATTACATTAGGCAAAATTACCTTTATATACTCAAACTGACCGATTTGTAACCGTTCACGCATAAAATAGGGATTTTTGTGTCATTGCGAGATCTTTAGGCCGAAGTAATCTCAAAAACGAACGATTTTAGATTGCTTCGCTTCGCTCGCAATGACAAAAATGCGTTTTCCCGTGAACGCTTACACCGATTTTAATTGAAAACCGACGTAAATACCTATTTGACAACAACATATTGCCCTTTGTCATTCCCGTGAAAACGGGAATCCAATTTGCTCAAAACTTTAATAGATTCCCGCCTGCGCGGGAATGACACAAAGAATCGGTCAGT